>ENA-OQES01000101-OQES01000101.1-human-gut-metagenome-genome-assembly--contig:-NODE-101-length-34798-cov-9.312480_pt1 | contig 34798 bp, 33 predicted proteins | sample MGYA00242798_ERZ504641 | MGnify/ENA primary metagenome ERZ504641 (study PRJEB26092, sample SAMD00036327) | human gut metagenome | host: Homo sapiens | study: EMG produced TPA metagenomics assembly of...
GGCATTGCTTTTTGTCAACACAGAGAAAACGCATGGGTGTCCAGGCTGTTGAAAATATGGTGGAAAAAAATATGCCAGGCAGGTAACACCGAACGAAAAAAAATCACGCCGCATAAAACTGCGCAGTACATATGGTACTTCTCTCTATAAAGAGACTGGGGATATTTATCTGGTAGCGGATGTCCTGGGACATAAAGATGTTAACACGACAAAAAAGGCATTATGCAGCGATTGATGATAACCGACGCCGTAAAGCTGCTTCTGCGGTCAAATTACGAGAAATATAAAATGTAATGGAACTTTTTTGTCACAGTGACAGGTGTGTTCTTCTTGTTCATCTATTTTTAATTTAAATGAAAAAAGGAATCTCCGACAACATATAGTAAATAATATATGGCGGAGATCCTTTTATTTATTAGCTTAATTTAGATTATAATTTTTTATCTGTAATGTTCTCTTTTAATTCAACCAGCTGTTCAATGGCCTTTGCAGTACCATCAATTCCCAGAAGTGAACTGTCAAGGCAGATATTATAGCTTTCGGCAGCTCCCCATTTTTTTCATTGCTGTAATAATTATAATAGCTGGAACGTCTCTTGTCCGTTTTTTTGGATCAAGTCTTTCGCCTTTGCATCTGTCAGATCATAGATACGTGCGATTCTGCGGATTCTGGCATCCATATCGGCATGAATGAATACGCTTAAAACATTATCGAATTCTTCCAATGCATAATCAGCACAACGTCCGACCAGAATACATGGTCCCTCAGACGCTATCTTACGGATTGTATCGAACTGGGCAAGAAAAATCTTATGATTAATTGGCATATCTGTGTAACTGGATGAAGGATACCCGAAAGAATAAGAATCCATAACCAAAGAATACAGAAAACTTGTTGGTAGGTTTCTCATCATGTGTCTCAAAAAGTTCTTCACAGATACCACTTTCTTTTGCTGCGCGTTCCAGCATTTCTCTGTCGTATAATTTGATTCCAAGATCTTCCGCAACTTTATATCCGATCTGGCGTCCGGCACTACCATATTCACGACCGATTGTAATGATTGTATTTGTCTTTGCCATATAAATCACGCTCCTAAACAAGAATTAATATAAACATATTATACAGCAAACTTAGACAAATGTATAGAATTTTTCAATAAATCAACGCGATATTTTCCAACATGTTCCCATAACTTCCCGAAAGCCGGTGAAGCCCGATTCCAAGGGCGTTCCCGGCTTTTTCGCCTTTTGGGGAAGTTCCCGTATCTTGGCGAATCCCGGCGCATCTTGATGGCCGTGAGTAGTAAAACGAGTAGTAAAACGCGTTTTTACTACGCCGCGACGCGTCGCATCTCCTCCGCAGCCGTGCAGCCGTCCATATGGGCGTAGTACCCGAGCGTCATCTTGATGTCCTTATGGCCCATGATGTATTGCAGCGCCTTCGGGTTCATCCCGGCCTTCGCCATCTCCGTGCAGAACGTGTGACGCAGCGTATGCGGTGTCATGCCATCGGGAAGCTCCATCTTTCCCTTCTTCGCGTACTTGCCTCTCAGCCCCCTGAACACCCGGTCGTAATCGCCGCCGACCCTCGGCAGCCCGTCCCTGTTGAGGAAGATGAAGCCCGTTCGCCCATCGACGTTCAGGGGCTTCGCCTTCGGCCTCGATGCCATGACATGCTCGAACGCGGCCATCACCTCGTCGGTCATGTAGATGTAGCGCCTGCCGCTCTCCGTCTTAGGCTCATCGACCCGGTATCCCCCGCCGACCGCGCGAGCGAGCTGGTGGTCCACGAAAATCACCCTGTTCGTCAGGTCGATGTCCGCCTCGGTCAGCCCGCACATCTCCGATATGCGCAGCCCAGTCCCGAGGAGGATGACCACCTCGTCGATGTACCTGTGATAGACGGCGTCCGACCGCATGAAACCGAGCAGCGCGTCCACCTGCTCCCGGCTCAGCGGCTCCCTCTCCGTCACGTCCCTCTTGATGACGGTCGCGAGCTTGAAATCGAACGGGTTCTTGCGTATGCAGTCATCGGCTATCGCCAAGTAGAACGCCGCCTTGAGCGACCGCTTGTGGTTGGAGATGGTGGAGTAGGCGAAGCCCTTGGACTTCATGCGCTGCGCCCATTCCTTCGCGTCTGACGGCTTCACGCCGCCTATCTCCCGCGAGCCTATCGCATCCTCGAAGAGCAATCGCTTGAGCTGCGCCCTCGACCTCTCCGTCCCCTCGCGCACGTCGAGGCGGCATCTCGTGAACTTCGCGTAGAGCTGGCTGACCGTCATCTTCTTGCCGATGGGGTCTATCCCGTCCTCAAGGTCACGGCGTATCTCGCGCTCCCTCTCGCGCAGCGGCCTGCACGGCCTCTTACCGGCAGGGAGCCTGTCGGTCTCCACCAGTCTCCATGAGTAGATGAACTTCGGCTTTCCGTCCCCGTCCGTGTATTTGAAGACATAGAGGCCGTTGGCCTTCTGGCTCTCGCCGGTGTTCAGTATCCTATTCTTGTTGTCTCGTCTTTTCTGTGACATCCATATATCGCTCCTTCCATATGGAAAGAGCCTTGGTATGCTACTGCTATTATAGCATAACCAAGGCTCTTTTTCATCATCTAAATCACGTCCGTCGCGTCGATGAACCGCTCGAACGCCTTGCGTTTGACCTGAACGCGGTTGCCGTTCATCACCACCCAGTCAGGCGGCGGCATCTCCGAGGCAAGGCGGCGCAACTTGCCCTCGCCTATGCGGAAGTACCGGGCCGCCTCCTCGATGGTGAGCGTGTACTTCTCCCATACGGGTATGTCCTTCGCACCCATGCGCCCACCTCCTCATCACGGCTCGAACCGCAGCATCGCGGCGAGCAGCTTTCCTTGGAGCTGCGTCTTTCTCAGGGTATCGACCCCGTACTCGACGCGCCCAAACTCATCGAGGAAGGCGTGCGTGCAGAGCTGGTCCATATAGCCGTCGAAATAGGCGAGGACCTTCTGCATGGCAACGGGGTCGCCTGAGACCGCCGCGACCATTACCTCATAGCTCATCATCACCAATCACCTCCTCTAAACGCGCCCTCAGCGCGAGGAGCGCCTTCGAGCGCCTGAATTGGACCGTGGAGCGAGGGCACCCAAGCTCCTCGGCGATGCGCCTGTCCGTCCACTCCGCGAAGTAGTAGAGCAGGACGATGGCTTGGTCGCCTTTGGAGAGGCCATGGATGGCCTCGGCGAGAACGGTATCCATCACCACGACCTCCCGACCGACCACCTCAAACACGACCTCCTCCGATATGAGGTCATCGGGTGAGGCCAGCCTGTTCAGCTCGCTCTCGTGCATGTCGGAGAACACGGTCTCCCATCGCGCCTCACGCGCCTGCTTGCGAATGATGTCCGTCCTCGCGTTTCGAAGCGTCCTCTTGCAATAGGCGCAAAACATCTTGACGGCTGCCATCTTCTCTTCTTCTGAAATCATCGTGATTCCTCCTTTCTACAAGGAACACGATACGACCATGCAGTTTGCCGAGAAAATAGCTTTTCAGAAGAACATATATGTAGAAATTGTAGAGATACTTTACATCCAGACATCACACGGGACTGGAAAGATTTGAGCGCCATTTGCCATTGATTATCACAAATGGCGACTGACGACATCCGATACGCATCATCTGCCCCAGCTTCACCCTCTTGTTGGCAACTCGTCCAACGGTCTGCGTGTAAGGGATGCGGGGCACAGATAGGGTGCTCGGATATAATGCGGCATATGGGGTTACGGGCCATCCGCTTCCCCACTGCGTCCACAACAAGTAGAAAGGAAGATGACCATGGCGCAAGATTTTGGAGACGATGTAGGCGATATGCTTCTTCGCAACATCACTAGATACAGTGAAAAAGCGATTGGCCTAATCCTAAATGAGTATTTCAAGTCAGCCATCCGCGATTGGCAACAGGCGAAGCTCGAAGAAGAAGGCATGTCGAAAGAAGAGGCCGCGATAAAGGCCGAGGTCATGGCTTCTCGCGAGCATATCTGCATGCCATTTGGAAACTCGACCGATGCGGCCTATTTCGCACAGGTTGTGCGCGAGAACGGCACTTATGCCGCAGCGATGACCGATGACAATGGCAATGGGTATGTCCAGTTTGCCAAAGATGACCTTCAAAAGGTGCGGGAATGCACCGTGCAATTCTCCGAGGTCATGACCAATCTCAAATGCGGGGAAATCTCCGAGTTGATTGCAAATGGGAAACCTGTGACGCAGGATGTGTTCAAAAGCCTTAAGCCCATCAAAAATCTACCGGATTTGCCGAATGTGGATGGCATAGAGCTTAATCTACGTGATGTCACGCTTATCCCCGTGGCGATTCGCTTCACCGATACGCCAGATAAAGTCGAAGTCAGAACGTTCTCAGAACAGGACACCGCTGACCTCGATATGGACTCCGAGGTGTTCTTCTCCGGCTACACTCACGATGAGCTTACCGATATGGTCGGAAAGGCAACCGGCGAGGACTTCATTGTCGAAAGCGTCGGTGAACCCTATCAGGTCAAGGCAAGAATAATCGAACAGGAGTCTCGCGCAGCGGATTTTCCCGAGCAGACATATGATGACCGCGTAAACGATACCTATAACCACACCGAGGGTATACGCGACAAGGTGCTCAACGCCCGCGAACAGTGCCGCGATTTCGATGATTTCAAGGAACTCCTTGCCAAGGAGGACATCGGTGTCACGGAAGGCAAGAATGGCGAGTTGATGTTCTACGAAGCTCGTCGTGATGAGAACGGTGAAATCCTCGACCGTGGACCAAACAAGGACGGTCTGATGGACTGGGCCGTCGGAGCGAAGACCCTCCGGGACAGGTACAAGTGCGATGTGACTCACGACTGGTTCGAGAAGAACACGCCTAAGGAGCCGACCGCTAATGAGACCGCCCACGAGGTCGTTCCCCCGCAGAAGGACCTGAACCTCATCTGCAACGCGGTGCGCGGCGACCTTAAAGAGCACGGCATCGAGACGTATGACCGTCCTGACGGCAAGATGGGGTTCCTTGTGGATGTGAAGCACAAGCAGGACGTCATCAAGGCCGTCGAGACGCGTTTTCCCGGTCATGCACCGGAGGAACTGGGAATCGAGTTCTTCGACCACGGTCCAAGTCATGGGGCGTCGTTGGAAAACGTCAAGGACTCGCGTGAACCGCAGGTGACCGATGGTTCCCTCGACATGAACGGCTCGACTCCCGACATCAATCAAGGCATCGAGTCCCATGATGGCATGGATACTATGGTGAACACGCTGCGCATCGAGCGCGAGCAGAACGGCACCGAGGTTTCACCTTCCATGGTGCGTGAGCAGTCCGACCGTAGCCGCGAGAAGTACGACCTGAACTCTCAGGCCAAGGAGTGCCGCGCCGCGAGCAAGCAGCTCTCGCAGACCAACGACTACCCCGACCGCGACATCTCCGACAAGTTCCAGCAAGAGCGCTAGAAGGGAGCCTGATATGACCAACATGAACGAGTATCTGCCGGAGCGCCTTGCGACGAACCCCTTGCAGGCCATGGAATCTGACAGCGACATCGAGGCCATCGCCGATGCGGTGATAAGCGCCAGCGTCCTGCGCGATGAGTGCGACGGGGACGCGGCTTTCAAGAAGAGCGCGAGGCAGCTCCTCTACGCCTGCCTCGGATACCTGCGCGACTGGTGCTCATTGGAGCAGCGGACAGTCGGAAACCTCAAGGCCCTCCTCGACGCGGCGCGTCCCTCCTCATCGGGTTCCACCGTCACAGACCTCGGGGACCTGTTCTACGAGATAGAGTCGGGCTGCAAGCGCGTCATCAGCGCGGACGGCATCACCATGAGTTGGGAGCCGACGGCACTTGAGCGCAATGACGGCACCTGCCCCCGCGACACCAACGGCATCCGACCCGAGGACGATTTCTGCCTCGGGTGCTACAAGCGCTTCGCACAGGGCACCGCACCGACCACCCGCGCCTCCATCGCCGTCTCGCTCTCCCGTGCCCTGCCGGGACGCGAGGGTTAGGAAGGAGGGTCGCTTATGGCTCAAGGCAAGGGAAACCCTGAAATCAACAAGAAAGTCGCGACCTCGGCCCTCGTGACCACCCTGCTCTCAGGTGTGGGCTTCTACCTCGGGAACCGCTATTGGGAGGCCGTAGCCTCGTTCGGGGGCCAGTTCTTCGAGCATTGGGGCGACGGCTTCGCCGCCATGTGGCCGCTCATCGCCGAGAACCCGGCGCACATCGACATGTCACCCAACGCCATGCTGGCGGGCCTGACCATGTGCGTCCTCGTCTGGCTCTTCTGGCTGCGCTACGTCGCCTTCGTGGGCAATTTCCGCGCCGGTGAGGAGAGCGGTTCGGCACGCTGGGGCACGCTCAAGGAGGGCAAGCAGTTTCGCGACCTCACCACGGAGGACAACAACCTCATCTTCACCCAGAACTTCGGCCTCGCCCTGCACCGCCCCAAGTTCAACCCCGAACTCGACCGCAACCTGAACGTGCTGGTCGTGGGCGGCTCCGGCTCAGGCAAGACGTTCAACTACGTCACCCCGAACATCTGCCAGCTTAACACGAGCTATTTCATCACCGACCCCAAGGGTACGCTCCTCAAAGACGCGGGTTTCCTGTTCACGGACAACGGCTACAAGGTGAAGTCGTTCAACACCATCAACCTCGATGAGTCCATGCACTACAACCCGCTCAAGTACGTGAAGACGGACACCGACATCCTGTCGTTCGTCAACTGCTACATCATGAACACCAACGGCGACGGCAAGGCGGGAGACCCCTTCTGGGAGAACTCCGAGAAGATGCTGTACACCTCGCTCATCGCGCTCCTGCGCGACTGGTTCCCGCCGGAGGACTACAACCTGTCGAGCCTACTCACGCTGCTCTCCATGGCCGAGGCCCGCGAGAACGACGAGAACTTCAAGTCCCCGCTCGACCTGCTCTTCCTACAAATCGAGGAGGGCAAGCGCTACATCCCGAACGAGGGCGGCGCTCCCGCGCCGTCGATGGGAATCTCCGGCCTCTCCCGCAACTTCGGGACGGGCAACGCGACCGGAGACTCGGACTGGTCATGGGAGCCGACCAACCTCAAGCGCAACTCCGACGGCGTGCGTCCCGCCGACTGCGGCGGTCTGTCGCCCGATGAGGACTTCGCGCTGATGAACTATAAGAACTTCAAGGTCGCGGCGGGCAAGACCCTCAAGTCCATCATAATCTCCTGCAACGTGCGCCTCGCCCCCATCGCCACCGCCGGTGTGCGCAGCCTGCTCGAATACGATGAGATGGAGCTTGACACGCTGGGCGACCCGGACGCGAAGGTGGCGGTCTTCGGCATCCTCTCGGATACCGACAAGACGCTCTCCTTCCTGTTCGCCATCATGATGTGGCAGTGCATCGACCAGCTCTGCCGCAAAGCACTCACCGACTACGGCGGCAAGCTGCCGACTCCCGTCCACTTCATCTTCGACGAGTTCGCGAACATCGGGACCATCCCGCAGATTGAGGAGACCATCGCCGTCACGCGCTCGCGCAACATCGGCATCACCATCATCCTGCAATCCATGTCCCAGCTCGAATCGAAGTACGACAAGAAGGCGCAGACCATCGTGGACTGCTGCGACTCCACCTTGTTCCTCGGCGGCAAGTCGAACTCCACCAACAAGGAGATTGCCGAGATGATTGGCAAGCAGACCATCCACCAGATGACCTACAACGAGTCCACAGGTCAGTCCTCAAGCGCTGGCAAGAACCTGCAAATCCAAGGTCGCGACCTCATCGACGCAGCCGAAATCGGCAAGATGAGCCGCAGGAAGGCCATCCTGCTCATCGCGGGTACCAACCCGCTCATGGACGACAAGTTCGACCCGCACACCCACAAGCGCTACTGCTACATCGTGGACAAGCGCAACCCCAAACGCTTGCACGACAAGCCCTTCGACTTCAAGCGCTACTTGGAGGGCGGATGCGAACCGTATGACGACCATGATGACAGCGCGACCGGAGAGAAGCGGTGATTTTCCGAGACACTTTCGCAAGCGGTTATAATCTATGTTGACTCGTCGGCGCATCTGCTTATCGCGTTGCGCCGCGCATGCGGCTCACGGGCAAGAAAGGAGAGGACGGTGAAAGGACATTGGAAGAACTCGTCAGGCTCGCCGCGAAGCCCATCGCCTACATAGGCTGCACGGTCATCTTCCTCGGCCTCATCTATCTGGGCATCAACCTTCGAGATGGGGCTAGGGCTGGCGGCGGGGAACTGAGGAAGGCAATCGCCATGATTGCCGCCGGTGCCGCCGTGACCGGGTTCGCGGCCATCTACGGCTTCACGGGCTTCTAGGCCACGTGTATGCCGACACTCAATAGACTAAATCAGAAAGGAAGTTACCAATATGCTCGATAACGCAGTGAACATGCTCACGCAGGGCGTGACGTTCCTCGGCGGCGTGCTCGTCGTCTTCGGCCTCATCAACCTCGGCATGACCATCAAAGACGGCATGCAGGGCGGCGGCGGCCAGCTCTCCGGTGCCATCGCCATGATTGTCGGCGGTGCCATCGTCGTGGGTGCGGCCATCTACTTCGGTCAGCTCAACACCGGTTGGGCTGGCGGACTCTAAGAAAGGGGCGGTGCCTATATGCTATCCGTAGCGGTACATAAGGACATCGCCGAGTACCAGCCAAAGGTCGTGGGCAAGATGACCGGGCGCACCCTCGCTTCAATCGCGGGTGCGCTCGGTTGCTCCGTCCTCACAGGCCTCTACATCTACTTCGTGTTGGGCTGGAACGTCGGCGATAACATGATGCTCATCTACGCCGTGAGTCTCCCGTTCTGGTGCTGCGGCTTCATCCGTCCGAAGGGCATGCCCTTCGAGCAGTTCGCCGCACTCTGGCTCAAGGCGAACTTCGGTGTGGAGCGCATCTTCTACGTTCCCTCTATGCAACTCAGCGGTCTCATCGCTTCACCCGATGGGAAGAACGTAAAGAAAGGAAGGGTCTATGGAAAACACTATCGAAAGCAATGCAGCCTCAAGGGAATCGAATCCTACTCCCCCCGGAGCCGGACATGTCATCGCGTGACACCGACGCAGGCTTCGACATCGAAGATTTCGTCCACACTTCCGGCGAGGGCTTCGGCAACGACCGCCCAATGGACGCCGATAACGGCTCGGTCGATGTGGCGGCGCTCGGCTCCTTCGCCGGTGCTCCCACCGTTGCTGGCAAGAAGATGTCCCGCAAGGAGAAGAGGCAGGCAAAACGGGAGGTAGCACGCCTCAAGAAGGAGGCGAAGCTGGCCGAGAAAGAGGCCCGCAAGAGCTACACGTCCGTGAAGTCCCAGCTCAAGGACCGCGACAAGGAACTAACCTCGAAGACGGCGGATGCCCGCCGCAAACGCGAGGGCGCGAAGGACGTGGTGAACTACATCGGCTACAACCGCATGTACCAAGACGGCATCTGCGAGGTCGAGGAGGGTCTGTTCTCCTCCTCCATTTCCTTCTCTGACACCAGCTATCACTCCGTGCGCGACGAGCAGCAGAAATCCATGTTCTCCGCACTCACGCGCCTGTACGACCAGTTCGGCGCGAACACGCTGGTCCAGATGAGCGTCATCAACACGCCGCTGCTCAAGGAGGAGGTCGGCAACCGCAAGTTCTTCGATGTCGCCCGTCAGGGGAACGACGCCGCCCGTAACGACGCGCAGGTGTTCAACGACATCCTGAACGACAAGGTGCGTGAGGGCGTGTCCAACATCCGCCGCAACCGCTACCTGACCTATTCGGTCACCGCCGAGACGGCGGACGACGCGGCACGCCAGCTCTCCCGCATCGAGACGGAATCCAGCCGCATCCTAAACTCCATGGGGTCCAAGGCCCACCTGATGAACGGCACCCAGCGCTTGTCGGTCATCCATTCGCTCCTGAACCCCTACAAGCCGTTCTACTTCGACTACCAGAAGGACATCTCCGCCAAGCGCGTGCAGACCACCAAGGACTGCATCGCCCCGACGCAGATTGACTGGCGACCGGACGGCATGTTCAACGACTGCTTCAAGCTGGACAACGGCGTGTACGGTCAGGTCTTGGTCATGAAGAAGTTCGGTTCCGAGCTTTCCGACCGGGCACTTGCCGACATCGTTGACCTGCCGCTCCCCATGGCGGTCACATGGTTCGTGCAGCCCATGGACAAGTCCAAGGCCATCAACTTCGTCCGCACCCGCAGCGCGTGGATTGACAAGGAGATAATCGAGGAGCAGCGCAGCGCCGTGAACAAGGGCTATGACTTCTCCATCTTGCCGCAGGAACTCAAGTATTCCAAGGAGGAGACGGAGGACGTTCTCGACCACTTGCAGAACAAGAACCAACGCCTCTACGTCTTCACCGGCTTGATTTACACCTACGCGGAGAGCAAGCAGCAGCTCGACGCTCAGGTCATGCGCATCATCTCCACGGCCCGTCAGAACTCCATCGAGGTGGACACCTACGACTACCGGCAACGCCGGGGTCTCAACTCCGTGCTGCCCCTCGGCCACAACCATGTCGAGATTAGCCGCATGTTCACCACCGCGCAGGTCGCCATTCTCGTGCCCTTCGCGACACAGGAGCTTGACGATGCCGGTGGAAACTACTACGGCCAGAACAAGCACTCGCGCAACCTCGTCATGTGCAATCGCAAGCGCCTGACAAGCCCCATGGGCTTCGTCTGCGGCAAGACCGGTTCGGGCAAGGGCATGTTCACCAAGACCGAGATGACCGGCACCATCTTCTCCAACCCCACGGACGAGATTTACGTCATCGACCGCGCCGGTGAGTACACGGCCATCGCAGAGCGCTACGGCGGCACCACCTACCACTTCGGCGTGGGCACGGATACGTTCCTGAACCCCTTCGACACGGTGTCCGTGGAGCACATGCCCCGCACCGAGCAGATTGCGTTCAAAATCGACGCGATGCTGGCGCAGGCGGGTGCCTCCGCCGCCGAGTCCGGACAGTCCCTCTCCGAGGTTGACCAGTCCATCATCCAGCGCTGCGTGGAGCTTGCGTTCCAGCGTGCCGAGGGTCGCGGTAACGGCCTTCCGCCGACCTTGCAGGACTTCTACGACATCGCCCTTGAGCAGCCCGAGCATCAGGCCCAGACCATCGCGCTGCGCTACGAGCGCTTCGTCAAGGGTTCCATGGACTTCTTCAACCGCCAGTCCAACGTGGACTTCAACACCCGCATCGTGGACTTCAACTTGAAGGACCTGCCGGACTCCATGCTGGTCTTCGCCCTCATCAACGTCTGCGAGGCCGTGCGAAACCGCATGTACTTCAACGCGAAGCGAAACGTCCGCACATGGCTCTACGTCGAGGAGATGCAGTCGCTCTTCGCCTACCCGACGGTGCTCAACTACTTCTCCCGCTTCTCCAACGAGGGGCGCAAGTTCGGTCTGCTTCTCACGGGCATCACCCAGAACGCGGTGGCGATGCTCAACAACGAGGCGGCGCAGAACATCGTGCTCAACGCCGACTTCATCATGCTGCTCAAGCAGTCCCCGCTCGACCGTATGCGCTGGGTTGAGCTGCTGAACCTCTCCGAGCAGGAGGAGGAGTGCATCGACGAGTCCGCCGAGGCCGGTGACGGCCTGCTCATCGCGGGCAACGCACGCGTGCCGATTCGCGGCAAGTTCCCGTCGGGCAACGTGCTCTACGACCTGTTTAGCACGAACCCCAACGAGACAAAGGAGCTGAAAATCGGCTCCAAGAAGAAGGACGGCAAAGTTATCTAAGCTGGGAAAGGACGGTGAACGTCAATGAAGCCTTCTGATTTCGTATCGACATCCGGCCAAAAACAAGCCATGTCGCAATCCGTGTTGCAGACGGAAATGACGGATGCCGTCAACACCGGAATAGTGGGACGCGCCGACAAGAGCGAGAAGTCGTTGAAGAGCGGTCTCTACTCGGTTGGCAAGAAGACAGCAACGGGCGGTGCCGCCAGTGCCGCCGCCATGGCTCACGCCGCCGTCACCAATGGAAGGAACGGCAAGACCGGTTCCGCATCTGGCGGGGCGTCCCCAAAAGGCAAGGCCGGAAAGGCCAGTGCCGCCGCCATGGCTCACGCCGCCGTCCATAGCGCTTTGGAAGGCTCCGAACTTGAGGGCGCTGATGACCTTTACAACAGCGGAAAGGGCGCGTACCGCGCCGGTCGCGCCATCGGCAGGCGCATCAGCGGTAAGTCCGGGTCCTTCGACATCAAGGGCGCGGTGAAAGGTGCCGGTAAGGCAGCCGCAAGGGGTGCGGTGAGCGATACCCTTCAAGATTCCGAGCTTGAGGGCGTGGATAATGTCTACGACGGTGCTAGGGCCGGTTACCATGTCGTGAAGGGTGTGAAAAAGCGCCTCGGCGGCAAGGACCCCCTCTCGTCGGACAAGGGCCTCGGCAAGCTCTCCGAGAAAAAATCCGCGAAGAAAGCGGCGAACACGGTAGAGGCGAAGCGCAAGGCACAGGCCGCAGGGTATTTCAAGAAAAACGTCTATACCTCCGCTCACAACGTGCAGAAGGGCAAACAAGCGGCCAATGCTGCTAAAAGCGGTATCCATCTCCTTACATCAGGCTCAAAGGGCGGCTTTCTTGCCGCCATTGGTTCACCCACCGCGTTTCTTCTCATTGGATTCCTCTTAATCTTCATCCTCTTCGCCGCAATTCTCGGCGGTGGTGCGAATACGGAGATGGAGAAAAAAATGCATTGGTACCTTAACCGGAGTCCCTGCTGAGGTTGCGACTTATCTCAAGGGTTATGGGTACACCAACGAGGCCATTGCCGGTATCCTTGGCAATATGTCGCAAGAGAACTCCGCTTTTGACCCCGGTCTCGGCGGTGATGACGGTTACGGAACCGACTCCATCGGCCTCATCCAGCTAAGTGGTGCTAATAAGAACAACTTTCTACGCTGGTGTGCGAATAACGGGAAAGTATGGAGCACCGTTTCCGCACAGATGGAGTGGACATTCTCTGGTGAACAGGGAACTGGTTATTTTGCTTGGGATTGGGGAACCCATCTAGCCAATGCCCCCTCATATTACCGTTACGAAAGGGGATATGAAGAGCGCTTTGGTAGAGATTTCTATCATAGTGGCGAGGAAATCAAAACGTCCACCGATGTTGACCTTGTAACATATTCGTTCATGGCTTGCCATGAACGATGTGGCAGCAAAATAGATTACGGCGACGATGTTTCCAGACTGTACAGACGCCTTGACGAAGCGCATAAGTTCCTCACGCAGCTCAACAGCGGAGGAACCGGAGGCGGAGCAGATTATGAGAACGCTGAACCGTGGCAAAAATCAATCCACGATAATGCATTATCGACACCTTCGCCGGGTGCGGGCTGGTGCGCAATGTGGGTGTCGCAGGTGTATGACAACGCCGGACTCGGATACATCGGTGGTAATGCCGATGACATGTACTATCGCTATTGCCATAGTTCAGACCGCTCCGAACTAAAAGTCGGCATGCTCATCGCCGTTGATAAGTATGTCACTAATGGTTACCCGTATGCGGGCTATTCCCCCGACGGTCGTAAGCTCTCCTACCACGTTGGGATTTACATGGGCAACGGCATGGTCAGAGACAATATCGGTGCCATCACGGATACTCCGCTAGACCAATGGATTGCGACCTATGGTAACTATCACGAGGTGCGTTGGGGATTCGGTCCGCACTGATAAACGTAAAGGAGAACTCTTATGGACAAAATCAAAGCTATTGTCTCACAACATAAAAAGGCATCGCTCTTAGCGCTTTTCGCGCTTATTGTATTCGTTGGTTTCTCTGTGACCAGCGCCATGAATGTTGCACAGCGTCGCGCCGAGGGAGAATCCATTGGGCAAGTCGAACCGAGCAACGATAAATCCCCTTCTTCAGAATCCAGTAAAGACATCAGGCTCAGTGATTCCCAGAAAGAGGCGATTAAAGGATACGACGACAAAGTTAAGAGACTCATCGAGACCATGAGTTCGAGCATCTGGTCCGACAAGAGCGGCACGAACACCCTGCGGTTCTACGACACCTATTATGTGGAAACCATAAACGGGGACGAGAAGACGCATCCCTACGCCATTACCAAGGTGGAATACGGCACGAATGGTGCTGATGCAGAAATTGATACCGTGGTCTTCCTCACGGATACCGGTACGCATATTGCAACTTATACAATTGCTCTCGATGTCGAAGATGGGTCTATATCGACTTCGACCATCTCATCCTCTTCAATGTTCTCAAAGAAAGACGGTCTCTACGAATGTGCGGACCCGGTTAAATCAATCACCGTAAAAGGGATGAATAGTGAGATGACTGGGCTTTTCGGTGGCGACGCATCGAAACTCACCAAAGATTTGAGCTCTTGGTGTGCTTCCCACTTCCCGACCGCCAGTGAGGCTGTATGGCAAAAATCCGCCATCATTGACTATGAGAAAGGCATTATCTCGACGAATTTCACTTTGAACACAGAGACCCCCGTTTCCATCGCCGTCACATATAGTCTTTCTGACAAATCGTTCAATTTCGAGTTGTAGTCTCGATGACGGAGCAGAAAGGATTGAAATATGAAAGAAAACGCAAACAAGGTAATTTCCCGCTTCAAAAACAGGTTTCCTAGTAAGCCCTTATCCGTCATCATCCTGCTGATTGCCATAACTGTGCCACTCCTCCTTCCCCAGCCAGTCTATGCGGCACCGTTCTGGGATGTTGGCACGAACCTCAAGAATATGGTCTGCGAATGGCTTTTAGACATGTCATGTTGGGGATTCAACCTGTATAACGACATCGCTCTGAAAATCGGTAGTTCCGATATGCTGTCAGCGCCATTTGACTCTCTGCTCGGTGTTGATACTTATGAACTCACGAAGACTATCCATCAGACAGCAATCATCCCCATTGCTGAATCCATTCTGGCTCTCTTCATGTTGGTGCAATTGGTGAAAATCAGTCAGCGTATCGACTCCACTGCGACTCTACCAGCTGTGAAAGACATCGTATTCCTCGCAGTCGTTTACGTGCTCATACATTGGTTTATTATCAATTCGCTAGACATCATGCAGGCCATCTATAAGATAGCCGTTGATAACATCATTCCAGAAATCGGCACCGCGAGCAGTAACAAGGGATTCTTCGAGGGTGTATTGACCACTGAGAGCATTCCCGAAGATACTTGGGATAAGCTCACGATTGGTGGATGCTTCCTGACGCTCATAGCGTCAGTCCTTAGCATTATTGGCGGTGTTCTCGCGTACATGGTCGCATTCATCGTCGCCTATGCGCGAGCTTGGCAAATCTATACCATGGCCGCCTTCTCTTCTATTCCCATAGCCCTACTGGGGTTTGACGAGACTCGACAGATGGGCATAGGCTTTCTCAAAAACTTCGCCGCTGCCGTACTCGCCGGTGCCGTCATGATGTTCGTCTTGGTTATCTACCCTCACGCCCTGAGTACGATGACGACAGCAAGCGGTGTTACAGGTGGTGCATCCATCCTCTTCCTGATGTCGATTCCCGCCACTGGAACAGCTGGTCTCGCCTCAGCATCAGTTCTGGTACTTCTGGAGTTCCTTGCCATTACATTCCTTCTCATTTACGCCCTCGTAAAGTCCGGTTCTTGGGCAAAGGAGATTCTGGGTAGCTAACCGTTTACCGAGAAAATGTCACCATCAACCGAAAAGGGACGGTCTTCGGTACCGTCCCTTTCCTTTAATAATATATTATTGGGCAATCGCAAGGGCCTTGGAAAGGAGCCGCCATGCCAAACTACAACGACGCACAGGGGGTCGCAGACCTCCTCTCTCAATTCGACTTCAATATCATCAGCGAGGGTCCGGGTGACTTCTCGACCCAGCAGCGCAAGTACACCTGCGAGTTCAGCAAACCCGGTATCGAGTCCTTCACCACCACGTATCAGTGCAACCCTCGCTTCGACGGTCAGCCGACCGCGACGGACGTTTTCGCCGCGCTGGCGAGCGACGCGCTCGCGGTCGATGGTCATCATATCGACGACTTCGCCGATGAGCTGGGCTTCGAGAAGCCGTCTCAGGCCATCCGCGCCTACGAGTCCTGCCGCAAGACCCTCGACTGGCTCAAGAACGGGATGCAGCTCACGACTTCCGAAATCTCCGACATCGCGGAGACCATCGACAACGAGCTTGATGAGGTCAAGGAGGAGGTCGAGCGCGTGCGGGCGGAACGCAAGGCGAAGCATGAGTTCGAGCACCCGCCGGTGCCCGAGGGATTCACCTCCATCGAGGACTTGCAGTCAAACCTCGACCTCGGCGAGTACGGCGACCAAATCACGGATTACACCGGCAACATCGGTGACGCTTTCGGCGAAATCGCCGACTCGGAGATTGACATCTACACCCATGACCTGCTCAAGTGGCTTCCCGACAACTACGAGTGGCTTGAGGAGGCGGATGCCCAAGGCCTGTTGGAGGGCTGCAAGGGCAACCTCATCAAGATGACCCAAATGGCCCAATACGAGTGCTTTACGCAGGACATGTACAACCATCAGGAGGACATCGCCAAGTACGCCGCCCTCGAAGGCCTCAAGGAGGCGGGCGTGTACGCGCTGGCAGATGAGGTCTATTACGATGTGTTCGATGGCATCACCATCGACTTCGATGACAACAACATGGACATCGAGGACTTCGCCACCGAGGCGCAGACCGCGATTCATGATGCCATGGACGAACCGCTCTACGATGCCCTCGGTTCAAACGATGAGATTCTTGAAGATGGCGAACTGAGCGGCGACTTCGAGGCAATCAAGGAATCCGGTTACGATTTCCCGAACCCCTGCGCCATGAGCGTCGAGGCGGTGCGCACGGTCAACGAGAAGGGCTACGAGGCTGCGTTCAACGAGTTCTGGCGTGAGTTCATGCCCGAGGGTCATGAACTCCCCGCCGTGCAGGATGTGACTCTCATCCCCGTCACGCTCCACTTCAACGAGACCCCCGGCAAGTCCGAGAGCATGACTTTCTCCGCGCAGGACACCAACGGACTCGACATAGACGAAGAGGTCTTCTTCTGCGGTCTCACCCATGAGGAGCTGACCGGGATGGTCGGCAAGCAGACCGGTGAGGACTTCACCGTGGAGTCCGTCGGCGAGCCGTATCAGGTCGAGGCTCATCCCAAGTCCCAAGAGCCGTCGCAGCCCCGTCTTGCCGAGAAGGTCAAGGAAACCCGTGACGGCTCGGGCAAGCTCGAACCGGAGTCGCGCGAGGCATCCGTGGCTCTGTCCGGTAACGACGCGCACGAGAACATCGGGCAGGACGCCCGATAGGAGGGAGTAGGAGAGCCAGCTGTACGTCTCCATCCTCGACGACCTCAACGACGCGCCCGATGAGGTAAGGGCATGTTGGGATGAATCGACGGGCATCTGGGACGACCTTTACGAGGCCGGGTACACCGGCATCGACATGAACCTCGATGACCTGCTCTCCCGCTCCTCATTCAACGTCAACCTCTTCTTCGCCACCGAGACCGAGAAGAACTTCGACATGGGGAGCATCGTCGATTCCTTCGGCAACGACTATCGCGAGCCTCGCCTTGAGGACATCGACGCGGAGAGCTTGGACAACGCCCTCTCCTACCTCGTCAACCAGCAGGGCCACAGCGTCGAGGAGGTCTTCGGGAATCCCGATAACGCCTTCATCCACTCAATCCGCGAGGAGATAGACGAGAACAGCAGCGAGGCGATGACCTCCGAGAAGCTGGCAGAGGGACGCGACATCGGCTCCCCGGCACGCGACGACCACTCCATCGTGTAGATATATAGAAAGCCATCATGGCAGAAAGGTAGGAAAACACCATGGCATACGACAAGAACATCCCCGACGTGCTGCAACTGCTGCGCCTCGACCTCGGTAACGTCGATTACACCGTGCCGATGGACACGACCATCGCGCGATACGCCATCGTCGGCGACTACTTCCCCCGCTACTGCATCGCGGATGTGGCCGACGATGCGGACACCATGGACGTCCGAGGCGCTATCGAGGAGACGATGCACACCATCCTCGACTATGGCGGCACGCCAGAGGATTTGCGCACCGCCATGGGCCTCGTGCCCGAGGCGGAAATCGACTCGGACATCATCGAGTCCGGTGAGTACATCCCCGTAGACCTCGGCTACTGCCTCGACGGACAGCTCACGAGTTTCGAGGTGCTTCCACTCGATGAATGCGACATCGAAGACGTGTTGAACGGGCACCAGATTGAGAACGTCATGACGGCGCTCAACAACTTGCCCGTGAACCTACGCCTGCCAGCAGCCAAAGTTCTCTCGCAGGGAGGCTACACCGAGTGGCAGGCATACCAAATCTGCAAGGCTTTCGAGGTAGGCGTCGATGCGGACGTCATCGCGAAGCGCATCGCGAACCCGGTCCTGAACCATGCCCAGATGCGCGAGCTTCGCCGCATCGCCGTGCATACCGATTTCGCCGACCACGACGCAAGCCCCTATAAAAAGGATGTCTACAAGACGCTCTCGAACGGTGAGTACACCGCCGAGCATCTACATCAGGCCCGTGAGCTTATGAAAACCACCGCCATCCATGACATCGCGTTCCCTCGCGACTGGCTGAAACTCGACTCACGCCAGATGGAGGTCGTGCGTCACGCCCTCAAGTCCGATGTCCCCATGGACGCTTTGGAGGAATACGCGGACGGCACCTACACCGCCGACCACATGAACGTCATCACCATGGCGCTCACCGAAGGCATGGAAAAGCCGGGAATCGAGCGCCTGATGAACCCCGACCTCTCCATGGAGCAGGTCTGGGGCTTCTACTCTGCCATCTCGGGTGGCCGCTTCACGAGCGAGCAGCTCGACGTGCTGTGCGACCCCACCAAGCCAGCCGAGGTCATGGACGCCATGCGCACCGGCATGACCTATGGACTGGATACCCAGACGGTGACGCGCTACGCCGACGGCACCTTCAAATCCGTCCAGATGGAGTCCATCTACCGCGCCGCAGCGGACAAGGGGTGGGTCACAGATGAGATTCTTGATGTCATCGCAGACCCGCGTTACAGCGCGAACGAGATTGGCGCTCTTCATATCAGCGCCGCTCAGGGCGCGACCCTCGACGAAATCAAGCGCGAGAAGGAGGTCATGGGTATGTCCAGAGGCATCAAGGATGACATCGTGAAGTCCGGTTCCGTCCACGAGGCAGCCAAGGAGTCCCGTGAGGCATCCGCCCAGCTCGGCTCCGAGAACCGTGGCGACAAGGTCTCCGAGCGCGAGGAGTTGGAGTAGGAATGGCATACGGTGATGTTAAAGAGAAATTCGGCAAAGGTATCCTCAACAAATATTGGGATTACATCTTATCTGCCGCTACCGAATGTGGTGAAGATAGCGATGCGGCCAAAGACGTATTGAAGCTCCGCAATTCCCTTGTCAAATATGCACGATGTGAACCTTGGCCTCCTTCCAACATCGACTGTTATTCACCTGATTGCTTCACCATGAAGTTCTTTCCCCGAGAATACGCCGATTTCAACTTCTATCTCGGTGCAGGCATGGCGCTCGGAGACAACATCGAGAAGGTGCATGACGACATCGAGGCTGAAATCATGAAGGCGTGTCTTGCCAGTCTTGAGAAGCACAATGAGGAAAAGAGAATTTTTCTCATTGAATCCAAGAACTCTGTTGTCGATTATCTTTCGTCGCATATCGGTGAAACTCCAACGCAGAAGGAGATGGCCGAACAGACGGGAATCAATCTGACCCGGCTTCGCGCAATCTTAGCCGAGTTGAAAGATGCCGGTCTCCTTGTGATGGAGAACCGTGTAATCATCAACATCGACGTTGATAAAGCGAAGGAAGGCTTAGAAGTTTAATCATCCTGATAACATAAGCGGCTTTCCACGCTTTCAATGGCCGGAGGGTTCTCAACCCGACCCGAAGGCTGTTGGAAGGGTGGGAAACCGCCCTAACTATACATATTGGAAACTATCAGACCATAAAGAAAGGAGGCCATATGCCAGATGAGATGAACAAGCGAGAGGTCATCCTGACCATCCGCGAGTACGAGAACTCGGTGGCGATGCCCGAGGGCGAGCGCGTCACCTACCTCGACCCGCGCGGCGGGGTGCATCTGAAAGACGGCGACGATAAGGCATCGGATTACACGGGGCACGCCGCGAAGTGCGCTGAGTACCTTCGCTTCGGCGATGAGGTCGATGCCGTCACCTGCGGGGAGTATCCCCGTTCCAGCGCGGTCAAGTTCTGCGACACGCCGGAGCTGTTCGTGCAGGCCGGGTTCCGCCCGCTGCCGATGCTCTACACCCAACGCCACCTGCGCGATGCCATCCGACCGAAGAGCAGCTACGACCCCCACCGCCATGGACTCACCGTTGAGCAGATGAAGCGCCTGCCCGAGTTGATGGAGCATCCCGTGATGCTCTGCGACAGCCCCGCCCGCGAGGACACCATGCTCGTGGTGCTGCGCGATGTGGATTGCGATGACCTGCCGCTCATCATGGCCGTGCGGCCCGATGGGCGCGGTTATTACGAGACTGGCGAGATTGAGACCAACTTCATCTTGGCTGTCTACGGTAGGACGAACTTCCCCCGCTACTTCGACAACCTCATCACGCCCGATAGGGTCGTCTATTATGACGAAGAAAGAGGCCGGGAACTCAATGCACTTGCGAAGCTACACTTGCTTCGGAGCCACATCGTCGAACCCGACCTCAATAGGATTATTATACGCCGACCGCAGTGCATAGTCAAGAGCGAAACCGCAGGTCAGCGCGGCTACCGGCTTGCTTCGGAAGCCAAGGACGCGCGTGCCGCGAGCGCAGAACTTCGTAAGGATGGCACGGACGGGCGTGTTCAAGACAAGGGAGCGCGATAGCGATGGCTTACGGCGACGTGAAACAGAACTTCCCCAAGGGAACTCTCAATAGCTATTGGTACTATATCGAGCTGTGCCGCTTGCTTTTCCCCGACGAGGACGGCACTCAAATCGACAAACTCCAGGAAGCGCTCATCCGCTACTCCCTCATAAGTCCTTGGCCGCTCCCAGACGGCGATGACCCGGAACTCTTTATCGTCAGGTTCTTCGCGAACGAGCATGAGGATTTCTACTATTATCTCGGTCTCGGTCAAGGTCTTGAGCTGGGGTTGCATCTTGACAAGCAGAATGATGCAGAGTTCGACTTGGAAGGGGCGATAGCTGCGAACTGCCTGAAACGCGCCCCGAAGAAAGACATACCCGCTCTCAGCAAGGATGAGCTACATAAGAAGACTCTTGCGGAGCGTTCCGATGTCATCGACTACCTTGAAGCAATGGGCGATGTAGACAAAAGGAGCATCATCCAAGAGACCGGCGCAAGCGCCGCGCTCATCGACAGTGTTCTGAAAACCCTCAAGGAGAACGAGCTTCTTAGGGTGAACAAGCGCAACCAAGTAGTGAAATTCGACGGTGCAGCCGCTAGGAAGCTGCTGCTGGAAGCTAAATAGGAGGACGCTTATGAACAAACTTGTAATCGCTGAGAAGCCGATGCTCGCTCGCGACATCGCACGCGCCATCTGCGGCAAGGAGGTGTCCGAGACTGCGCGGCTGCCCATCTCGGGCAACGGGTACACGGTCATCGCCTGCGCCGGTCACCTGCTCGAACTGGTGGAGCCAGATGCGGTGAACCCCGCATGGGGCAAACCATGGTCGTTGGACGTGCTGCCCATCCAAATCGACGATTGGGCGAAGGAGCCGACCGAGGACAAGAAAGACTTGGTGGAGCGCATCGACTCGCTTTTGCCGGAAGCCGAGTGCGTCATCAACGCCGGTGACCCCGACGATGAAGGCCAGCTCATCGTTGATGAGGTGCTGGACTACCTCGGCTACGAGGGAGAGGTGCTGCGCGTCTACGTCAACGACAACATCGAGAAGAACATCGTCAAGGCGTTCGAGCGTCTGGTACCCAACGAGCAGTGCCGCCCTGCCGGTGACGCGGCATACGCCCGCCAGATGGCCGACAAGTGCTTCGGCGTGAACGAGACTCGCCTTGCCACCAAGCGGCTCGGGGGCCTGTTCTCCGTCGGTCGCGTGCAGACCCCGACCCTCGGGCTGGTTGTCAACCGCGATGAGGCGATAGAGAATCACGTCACCCGGAAGTATTACGAGCTGACCGCCACCGGCGGCTGTGCAGACGCGTCGGGAGCACCGGTGTTCAAGTTCAAGCCGGGCAAGGACATGTTGGCCGGTGAAAAGCACGTCTTCGACCGCGATGTCCTCGATGTCATCAAGGCGAAGCTGGACGGCTCGGGTATATCCTTCTCCACGGTCATCTCGAAGAAGGTCGAGAACCCTCCCCTGCCCTACAACCTGACGGTGCTGCTCTCCGACATGTCCCGCCGCTACGGCTTCTCCGCATCGAAGACCCAGCAAATCACGCAGGATTTGCGTGATAAGTACAAGGCGATAACCTACAACCGCTCGGACTCCCAGTACCTCAAGGAGGAGCATTTCGCGCAGGCACCGGTGGTGCTTGCGCAGGCCATGGAGAACGTCGGGGCAATATGGCCGCTCGACTACTCCATCCACTCCAAGGCGTTCAACGAGAAGAACGTCACTGCGCACCACGGCATCATTCCGCAGGAGGTCAGCGCCCCCGTAGCCGACATGACCGGGGATGAAGCCAAGGTCTACACGGCCATCGTCGAGCGCTATGCCATGCAGTTCCTCCCACCCGCCACCTACGATGTGAGCACCAGTGCCTTCGCGGTCGATGGCGGGGAGTTCCAAGCCGTCGCGCGGCGCGTGCGCGAGGCCGGTTTCAAGGCCGTGTTCGGCAACGTCTCCGATGAGGACGGCGATGACGCGGCATCCGGCAACCCTTGGATTGACGAAGGCGACCATTGCCTTGAGCGCATCGAGTGCGCCGTCACCGAGAAGGAGACCGCCCCGCCCAAGCCCTACACGGAAGGCACACTCATCGCCGACATGGCCTCCATCGCCAAGTACGTCACCGACCCGGAGGTCAAGGCCATCCTCAAGCAGAAGGACGACGGAAAGAAGGGCGAGCACGGCGGCATCGGAACCACGGCCACCCGCGCCTCCATCATCGAGAAGTTGAAGGAACGCGGGTACCTTGAGGACGTGAAGGGCAAGATTCGCTCCACTGAGAAGGCCCGCGCCTTCTACCATCTCCTGCCGCCTGAGATTCGCGGCGCGGACGTGACCGCCCGCTGGTGGCTCATCCAGCAGGACATCGCCGAGGGCAACGCGGATGTGAACGCCCTGCAACAGAGCGTCATCGAGGTCTTCAAGGGCCATCAGGACACCGCCTACGTCGGTACGAGCATCGCGCCCAAGGCCACGGTCGTGGGCAAGTGCCCTCTCTGCGGCGCGGACGTGGTGCAGCGCAAGTCGAAGTCCGGCAAGCCCTTCTACACCTGCTCCTCGAACAAGAGCGAGAAGCAGGAGGACGGGACTTGGAAGCAAATCGCGGGCTGCGGTTTCAAGCTACTGGGCTGGTGCGGCAAGACGTTCACGGCGAAGCAGGCTGCATCGCTGCTCGGAGGCAAGGCGGTGAAGCTCACCGGCTGCATATCCAAGACCACGGGCAAGACCTTCGACTGCAAGGCGAAACTCAAGAAGGACGGCTCGATAGAGCCGATGTTCGATAGCAAGCCCAAGGGTAAGTACAACAAGGCAAGGAGATAGCACATGAACATGGTGAATGACGGCAAGGACATCCGCCTCGACACGCCGCAGGCGGTCAAAGAGGCGCTGCTTTCTGGCAAGGACCTCTACAACACCGAGACCGGAGAGTTCTGGTGGCTTTACAACGCAACGGACTCCATCGCAACGGCGACCATCCACCTCGACGACCCGAACCTGCTGGCGGTCGTCGATAACCCCGATTTCGACCTGTATGAGGACATCGTGGGCGGGCTGAACTACACGGGTTACATCACCGACAGCATCGAGACCATCATCGAGGACGGCGAGGAGAATGCCCCGCTTATCGACCCGCGCGATGAGGTGTTCGCTCAAATCGCCTCCGAGGACGGTTGGGTCATCGCGTCCCCCGAGAACGTGAGAAAGGCCGTGCAATCGCACATGGCTGAAAATGGGGCCGATGCCCCCGGAAAGGAGAACGGCATGGACAAGACCGCAGAAATCGCCGCGTGGAAGGAGAACCACATCCCCATCGACCGCAACGGCGATGACGCGCTCGTGATGCACAAGAAGGCCGACGGCAGCCGCGAGTTCATCGTCGCCCACGGCTACGATGAGGAGACCGGGCACTGGGGTCACGGCACCTACTACGATTCCCTCGCCAGCGCGGCGGCGGACCTTGAGGGCCGTTATATCTCCACCGGCGAGGAGGTCATCTGCCCTGATTTCTGGTACCGTGCCGACATCGAATCCGCCCTTGAAAACGCCGGTATCGAAGTGAACGATGCGAACGTGGATGCGACGCTGAAAGAACTTGACCTTGACCTCGGATGGCTTAACAGCAATTTCCACGACCGCCTCGCCGAGATGGGCAACGAGATGATTGCAGATGCGGTGAACAACATCGAGCCGAACGGCGGCGACGGCGATTCCCCCGAGGCCTTCGTCGATAGGGGCATCTCACTGAAAGCCGAGGCCGAGTCCATGCGCAGGGCATCTCAGGCGCTCTCCGCCGACGGGTCGGTCGATGAACGCGAGCCTTCCTTCACCCCCGACCTCTCTTAGGAGTCTCCGATGATGGACGTGAACTCGGGGTACATCGGCCACTCGATGTCACGACGCGCCGCCGAGGCTTATGAGGACGGCGAGATGCCGAAGAGCAAATGGACGAAGAAAGCCATGGTCGCGGCCATCCAATCCTATTGCGATGAGTTCGACATGTCCTTCGACCCCGATGTGCTCAAGGGTATGCACAAGGATGAGGTGTTCGAGCGGTTCTTCCACAAATCCTCGTGGCATCACACCTCCAAGTTCTTCAACGAGACGGATTTCTACAAGCTCGATGAGGATGCGGTCAGCGGGTCGTTCCGACCGATGACCGATACCGAGGTCGCGGAGCGCGATGCGGTGCGCATACAGGACATCGAGAAGGAGTGGGCTGAACGCGAGGCCATGCGGGTTGCGAGGATTGAGCAGTTGGACCGTCATCGTGCATACCGAGAGGAGCATGGATTCGCCCCCGACACGGTGGCCGCGTTCGCCCATGAGCATCCCGAATGCTGCCATGAGCGCGTGAGCCGCAAGGGCAACCGCATACTCTCCTACATCGACTACCTCGGGCATGAGCAGGTGTGCCCCATCGACCGAATCGGCGAAACCCATCTGTTCGGCTTCGATGCGACCGAACCGGGCAGCTTCGACAGGGCAATCGAGTGTCACCAGTTGCACAGTACGCGCGGAATGCCCGGTAACGACCGCATCACCCTCGGGGGCGAGGCTCAAGCCATGAAGGCCGCGTCAGCCGAGATGGCGGATGGCGCGGAAAAAGCATGACATCGGGCTAGATGCCCGGTAAGGAAAGGACGTGATGGAATATGTCGGCAATCGAACATGAACCCGGTCGGATACCGTCAGAGGCCGTCGAGCTAATCAAGAGCCTCTATGTGGTCGAGGGCGCTATGGCCCAAGACCACGGCCTCGATTACCTCTTCGGGAACATCGAAATCCTCACCGCACTCACCCGCGATATGCTCCACCGCGAGGCCGAGCATGGTCAATGGGTTGGTCAACTTGACCGCCTGACGGCACGGTGCGAGGAGATGCGCGGCGATGAGGAATGGGATTGCCGGGACACCGATGCCCTCGTGGACGGCTTCACAAGGGACATCGAGCGTGAGGCTGATGCTGCATCCGAGGTCGCCCGCATCAGGGGCGAACTGGCGATGTACAACGCCGCGTACTACAACCCTGAGACTGGCGACCTCATCGTGAGTTACCTTCGCGATTACGAGGACCCGACGGTCGAGGTGTTTTCGTATACCCCTGATGAACTCCTCGATGAGATAGCGAGGCAGGGCGGTGATTTGGAGAACCTTGAGCTGACCGCGCACGACATCACCGCAGACGGCGATTACAGTCATCATGTCGCGACCTACCACTCGACCGACGAACTCGCCGAGTCCGGTATCTTCGGCAAGGGAAACCTCATGGACGTATCGGGGGAAATCTCCCTCGCCGAAACGATGTCGAGCCTGAAATCTGACAAACCCGTCTCCGAAGGTCTTCTGAATATCGACAACGTGCGCGAGTGGTATACATCCGCCTTCCCCAACGATGAGCTTGGAGTCGAACTCAACCCCGACCTTACCTTCGATGACGCCCTCGCGGCGATACCGTCGGGTACCGGCTTTTACGATTCCATCGGCGCGGGCGATTCCGTGGTGCGCGAACGCGTCTTCGAGGAACTGTGCAACCGCTATGGATACATCTACGATGAGGTCTATGATAGTTGGCTCAATGAGTCTCCCTTGCCCTCCCCCGCCATCTCACAGCAGCCCGAGAAAATCGCGGTCGCGGCGGGCTACCGCTTCAACCTCGTGGACACGCGTGAGACCTCCGGCATCGACCTCAAGGGCTGCGGCACCGTGGTCACGGTGGACGGCCATGATTACGAAGTCATGAAGGGCGCGACCTACGAGGACTCCCGCAAGGTCGATGACCTGCTCGACTCCCATGGGGACAGGCCCATCTCCGATTACCGCAAGCGTCCGCAGGGCATGAGCCTCAAGCAGGCCGTTAGGGAGGCCCGCGAGGCATCCGCCAAGCTCGCAGTGGAGAACGGCGACACCGACGACCCCGGCGGCAAGGATGAGCGCTAATCACAAGAAAGGAAGTGTGTTATGAAGGATGATGTCTTCATCGCTTCTCTAGTGCAATACGGTTATCTCGACCGCGTGTTCTCAAAGATAAAGGAAGAGCTTCGCTATCTACCAAATACAGATGAGTTACGCAAAGTCGTCTCTGCCACCGATGCTTTCTCGCACAGTTATATAGAGATGGGAAGCGAAACTATCACAAGAGAAGCAGCATCGGAGTTCATAGACGAATGTTCTAAGCATCCGGCATTCATCATCGGTGGACTCGACATGCCGGGAGACGAATACGGTCCGGTTGGAACGGTCGCAAAGAATGAGCAGGCATTGGAAATCATCAATACACTCAAGCAAAGTTCTGTTGCAGTGTCCATTGGCTACCAGCCGCAAGGTGTGAAACTCAAGCAAGCTGCAATAGAGTCACGAACAGCATCCGCTAAACTTGCCGAAAAGAACGCCAGTACCGATTGTCCCTGCGGCAGAGATGAGCGCTAGGAGGGATGCCAGATGGGACTTGAACGCGACACCTACCTCGATGCGGATGACATGACCGTCTCCGTCACCTCCTCGCTCCTCGACGCGCAGGCACCCTCACATGACGATGCCGATGTGCATGAAGATGGCTGTGCCGTCCTGCGTGAGGCGGTTCAGGTGACCTCGCATGGGCGCGTGATGTCGAGTGCGGTGCATGAGCGCCCGGTTTCCATCCATGGGGAATCGACCCGCGCACGGGCGGCTGCTGCTGTTCTGGCCGCTCATGTGGATGCCGAGGAGGAGGCTGAGGAGAAGGAGGATAAACACAGAGAGCGCTAGGGCAACCGCTACCCAGATGGTGTGGTTTCCCTTCACCACCTGCCGTTTGATATACAATATAGGGTGTCTTAGGCACTCTATGGACAGAAAGGATGAGTGATAGACATGCCAGAGAACGCGAAGTACGCCAACGTCAAGATGCCTGCGGCGTTCCTCACGCCGCACGAGTTCACCGCCAAGGACGGTCGAACTTTCGAGAAGGCCTACGTCCATTTCCCGGAGGGCACCAAGGTCAATGGAATCGACCTCGGCCACTACTCCTGCGATGTGTTCCTCAACGAGCGCATGAAGCAGCAGATGCTCTCCGGCGAGCAGGTCACCATCGGCTTCAAGGCCGACGAGCCTGTTCAGGTCTGGACGGGCAAGGCCGGTGACGAGCAGAACCCGTACAAGAAGTACGAGGTCAAGCCTTGGGATTTGGTCAAGGGACTCAAGGCCGCCAACGAGGGCTTCAAGGCCGAGAAGGCAGCCGAGCGCGAAGCCGCCAAGGAGCAGGGCGCGACCCTCAAGGGCGAGTCCGAGCAGATGCGCGAGTCCTCCGCCAAGCTGGCCGGGGACAACACGCCCGAGGAGCACGCCAACACCCGCTAGGGTCCAAGGAAGGGGGAATACGGTAGATGAAGGTCGAGGTGCTTTTCAAGAGCCACCGTTACGAGGAGTTCGATTCGTCCACGCAGACGTGCCCGGAGCCGTATCGCGGCAAGGGGCTGAACGTCCTCACCGACTGGAACCTCTATCTCGGCTCCCTTGAGGAGAACGGCATCATCCTCGTGCAGCATTGGTATGACGGGAACCCGGCATCCTCCCAAGGCAAGGTGACCTTGGAGGGGGTCGAGGTTCCCGCCTCCGTGCGCAAGGTCGGGTGCGCCATGCTGCTCGTCTCCCCTGACGAGCTGGATGAAATCGTGTGGCTCAAGAAGGACGGCGAAAAGCTGCTGTGGCGCGAGGGCGAAGACCTCATCAATGGCGAGCGCTTCTTCGCGCAGGAGCAGCTTTGCTACTCCGATGAGACCACCAAGTCCATCAACCGCCGCGCCGTGGCGGTCTACGATTATCTCGCGAATGCCCACCCGACATGGGACGAGGATGTGGTGGCCGAGAGCATGGGTTACACCGCGTCGGCCATCCGCCGCATCCGAGATGCGGAGCTATGTCAAGACCCCGAGTTCATCGAGGTCGAGGACGAAGATGACACCGAGGAGGCCGACGTTGATGCCGAGGGCGGTATCGGCGGCTACAACTTCGGTTAGAGATAGCGGTCAAAACAAATAGCAAACCACTAATAGTGAGAAAGGAGTTTTTCATGGAACGAATCTTCGGCAAGATTAAACGAGTGAAGCGCAAGCTCGAAGGCAAGCGCATCACCGCCAAAGTCATGTCAGCCGTGCTCATCGCCAGCTCCATGCTCAATGCGTTCGCGCCAGTCGCGGCCTACGCAGCCGAGCCTGAGCTTGCGACCGTCTCGCTCTCCGAGGCCCAGCACGGCAAGCTCTCCTTCGACGGCACCGAGGACATGACGCTGGCCGTCGAGGTCGGCACCGATGTCACGGTGAACGTCACCCCGGATGAGGGGTACTTCTCCGACGGCATCACCGTGTTCAAGGGTGAGGAGGACGGCACCGCCGTCGATGTCAAGGACGGCAAGGCCACCTTCACCGTCAAGGGCGACACCATCGTCACCTCTACTTTCTATGAGAACGGCAGCGTCGGTTCCGCAGCCTTACAGCCCGTCGAGGTCGATGAGGGAAAGGCCGTCACCAGCGTCGAGGGTTATATCCGCGCCCACGCGGATGCCAAGTACGTCGGCGAGGGAGATGAGATGTCCCGCGCGGACGTGCTCACCGTGACCACCAACGTCATCGACGGCAACAAGCTCCCCGAGGGCACGCTTGATGCGCTCTGGGCAGATGACGATGGCGACGGAATGTCTGACCACTGGGAGGCCATGCTCTCGCAGGCCACCTCTCATGCAGTGCTCTTCGAGGTTGACCCGAAGGCGGACTACTATGTGGGATGGGTTGGCGCTGACATCTCCGGCGCGAAGCTGACCGAATGGCTCGCCGCCGAGAACAATGCTGACGCGAAGATGCGCGAGGGTTTCATCGTGGACGAGGCCACCGGTCTCGTGTACGTGCCCAAGTCCTACACCGAGAAAAACGACAAGGGCGAGCCGGTTATCGCCTCCTCCCGCATCCAACTCGTCTACACCACGTCTGACAAGGCGGCTGAGGCTTCTTTCGACTTCGACAGCGATGCCTCCGATGTGAAGGGCGATGTGGCCGATAAGGGAAAGATTTCCGTGCCGGTCAGCTCCGCCATCACTCGCGTGACACTCGCCAATGACGGTGATGCTCGTGATTCCATCAACGGGCGCACCATCGACAGCGTGACGGTCAACGGCATCGAGTACACGCCCGACATGGGCATGTGGCAGTATGATGCCGAGACCGGTTCTCTTGAGTTCGCCATGGCCCCCGTCGGCATCCACGCCATGAGCGTCAAGATGTCAGACAACCTCGGTAAGGGCATCGCCAGTTTCTTCCGCATGCCCGAACCCCGCATGTCGCTGAGCAACATCGGTACCATCGAGTTCAAGAGCGCCCCGCAGGTCGGGCAGACCTTCCGCACAAGCGGCGTGAACCATTACCGTGCGAAGGGGATGGGTAGTGGGTACACCCACCCCGCCGTCGAAGGCAACGGCAGATGGGAGTCGAAGACACTTCAACAAGCCATGGGCTGGCAGGGCGTGGACTTATCGCAGCTTAATACCACCGGCGCGAGCCTCATGCGCGGCGCTGACATCGCCGCACAGGACACCGGTACGGTCAAAATCACCAATGACATGCACTTGGCCCTTCTGTGCTGCCATGCGGGAACTCAGCTCGACCCGAACTTCAACAGCAATCCCGGCTGGAACAATCCTAATGACACCGATGGCGATGGTAACGAGTGGACTGACCACTACGGCCAACAATTCCGCGTATTTCAAGTTTCCAGCGGCAGGGCGATTGTAAGCGTCGTTGTCCCCACCAGCCACACCCAGCCCGGAGCCGGTTTCTTCGAGGTCAACTGGCGCGTCATCGCCGGTCACCTCAGCGTGCATAAATCCAGCGCCAACCCCGGCATCACCGACGGCAATGACTGCTACTCCCTTGAAGGCGCGGAGTTCACCGTCTACAACGGAGCCGGTCAGCCTATGGACGTGCTCACCACCAACGCCAACGGCGACACCAACACCCTTGAGCTTCCCGAGGGCACCTACACGGTGCGCGAGACGAAGCCTCCCAAGGGCTATCTTCCCGCCCCTGACCAGCAGGTCACGGTCCACGGTGGTCAGACCACCACGGTGCAGGTGGCAGACAAGCCCTCTGGCGACCCGATGCGCATGGTCGTTGGCAAGTATGACGGCGATAAGGAGTACAACGACAACAACTTGCCGCAGGGTTCCGCATCCCTTGAGGGGGCGGAGTTCACCATCGAGTACTTCGACACCGTGGAGTATGACAATTACGAAGCTCTCAAGAAAGCCGGTGTTAAGCCGACTCGTAGTTGGGTGGTTCGTACTAATAAAAACGGTAAAGCTCTTCTCTCCAAAGAATATCTTGTTTCGGGGGATGAGCTTTACACCGACAACGGTTTCGTTACTATTCCCCGTGGCTCCGTAGCTGTCTACGAATCCAAAGCTCCTAACGGTTACAAATTAAACAAGAACGTGAGCTTCCAGAAGATTCAGGAAAAGCCTCTTGATGGTGTCACGACCTTCAACCTTCCTGAAATCCCAGAGACGGTGATTCGCGGCGGCGTGTCCGTCCAGAAGCTCGACTCCGAGACCGGACAGACCCCGCAGGGCGGTGCCGATTTCAGCGGCATCACCTTCTCCATCATCAACGACAACCCCAACGCGGTCACGGTCGATGGCAAGAGCCACAACCCCGGTCAGACGGTGAAGACCATCGTCACTGACAAGAACGGCGTGGCGAAGACCTCCGCGGACTGCCTGCCCTTCGGCAAGTACATCATCCGCGAGACGGCCACCAACGACGATTACCTCAACACCTCCAACGAGATGCGCGTAACAGTCTCTGAGGACGGTAAGATGTATTCCTTCACCGCCAAGGATGACATCGTTCGCGGTGGCGTGAAAATCATCAAGCACGACATCGAGACCGGCACCGGCGACCCGCTCGGCGGCGCGTCCCTCGACGGCACGAAGTTCGAGATTAAGACCCTTAACGAGAAGCCCGTCATCGTCTCCGGCGTGACCTATACCAAGGGTCAGGTCGTTCATGCCCTAACCATCAAGGATGGCGAAGCGAGCACCAGTGCTCATCTGCTGCCCTTCGGTCTCTACTCCATTCAGGAGGTCAAGGCGGGTGAGGGTTACCTGCTTACCGACGGCGAGCCGCACGAGTTCCGCATCGCCAAGGACGGCGTGCTGGTGAACCCCTTCGACGGCGCGTTCGAGAATCAGGTCATGCGCAGCGACCTTGAGTTCACCAAGAAGGGCGATGACGGTCAGGACCGCCTCGCGGGTGTGGCCTTCAAGCTCACCTCCAAGACCACCGGCGAGAGCCATGTGGTCGTGACGGATGAGAACGGCTACTTCTCCTCCGCCTCCTCTTGGAACAAGCACACCCATGAGACCAACGCCAACGACTGGGCGCTGGATGCCGATGGTGTCATCGACAGCTCCAAGCTGGACGCCACCGCAGGCGTCTGGTTCGGCGGCACCACGCCGGATGACTCCAAGGGCGCACTGCCCTACGACACCTATCTCATCGAGGAGCTTCGCTGCTCCGCCAACGAGGGCTACCAGCTCATCGAGACCTCGGTCATCGTGAGCCGCGACGGCAAGGTGTACGACTTCGGCACCCTCACCGACGTGAAGGCCTCCATCACCACCAAGGCATACGACCCGATGGACGGTGACTCGAACATCGGCATGGGTAACTTCCTCACGATTGAGGACAAGGTGGCCTACGCCAACCTCTTCCCCGGTCGCAACTACAAGCTGGTCGCGGAGCTGCACGATGCCAAGACCGGCGACCTGCTGTCCGGGGACGTGACGGAGCACACCTTCACGGCTCAGGAGCCTAGCGGTTTCGAGGTCGTTTCCATCAATGTTCCCGAGACTTATCAACATGCCGGTGAGACCATCACGGTCTACGAGAAGCTGTACGACGAGGGCGGTTCCCTCATCGCCAAGCACACCGACAAGGACGACGTGAACCAGCAGGTCACGGTCATCGCCCCTGAAATCGGCACCACCGCAGTGGATGGCGCGGACGGCGATAAGCTCGTCTCCACCGACGATGCGGCAACGGTGGTCGATACCGTCCATTACAAGAATCTCATCCCCGGGCGCAGCTACGCCCTCGTCGGTGCCCTCCTCGTGAAGAAGACCGCCGAGGATGGCGAGGTCACCGGTGAACCCCTTATGGTCGATGGCGCTCCCGTGGTGTCCTACACCACCTTCACGCCCGAGACCGCAGACGGCGATGCCGATGTGACCTTCACCTTCGACTCGCTGGCGCTCAAGGACGGCACCCAGCTCGTGGCTGCCGAAGTGCTCTTCGGCATTCCCTTGGAGCCAAGTGACCTCACCGAGCCTGATGCCGACGCGCTGCTCAAATTGATGGAGAATGCCGAAGACGTCTCCACTTTCCTCGCCAAGCACTTCGACATCGAGGATTTGGGCCAGACGGTCACCATCAAGAATCCCAAGATTGCCACCACCGCGCTGGATGGCATCGACAACGACAAGAACGTGGTCACCGACAGCGAGACGGTCATCGTGGATACCGTCGAGTACCACAACCTCGTCCCCGGCAAGGAATACACCCTCAAGGGTTCCATGCAGGTGAAGGGCGAGAGGACGGCAAGCCCGTCGCAACACCCCTTGAGGTGGGCGGCGAAGCCGTCACCGCAGAGACCACCTTCACCCCCGAGGCCGCGCACGGCACGGTCAACGTGACCTTCGCCTTCGACTCCCGCGACCTTGAGGACGGCACCCAGCTCGTGGTGTTCGAGAACCTTGAGCGAAACGGCAATGTGCTCGTGACCCATGAGGACATCGAGGACATCAACCAGATGGTGGTCGTGACCGTCCCCGGCATCTCCACCTCCGCACGCGACGGTATCGACGGCGACAAGGATGTGGTCGTGGATGTCGAGACCACGGTCATCGACACCGTGGAGTACAAGAACCTCGTCCCCGGCAAGGAGTACACCCTGAACGGCAAGCTCTACTCCAAGAGCACCGGCAAGCCCCTGATGGTGGGCGACAAGCCCGTCACGGGCCAGACCGTCTTCACCCCTGAGAAGGCCGACGGCAAGGTCGAGGTGACCTTCACCTTCGACTCCCGCGACCTTGAGGACAAGACGGACATCGTGGTCTTCGAGAGTCTTATGCGCTCCGGCACCGAGCTTGCATCCCATGCCGACATCGACGATAAGAACCAGACCGTCACCGTGACCCATCCTGAAATCGGCACCACCGCCGTGGATGGCGCGGATGGCGACAAGAACGTCATCACCGATGACACCACCGAGGTCATCGACACCGTGGAGTACACGGGCCTCATCCCCGGCAAGGAGTACACCTTGAAGGGCACCCTCCATGTGAAGGTGACCGATGAGGAAGGCAACATCTCGGAGAACGCCTCTTGAGGTGGACGGCAAGCCCGTCACCGCAGAGACCACCTTCACGCCTGAGAAGGCCGACGGCAAGGTCGATGTGGTGTTCCACTTCAACTCCCTGACCATCCCCCACGACACGGAAATCGTGGCCTTCGAGTCCCTTGAGAAGAACGGCGTTGAAATCGCCTCCCATGCGGACATCAAGGACAAGGCGCAGACCGTCACGGTCAAGCACCCGTTCATCACCACCTCCGCGCTGGACGGGATCGACGGCGACAAGAACATCGTCACCGATGACGAGACGGTCATCGTGGACACCGTGAAATACTCCGGCCTCATCCCGGCAAGGAATACACCTTGAAGGGTTCCATGCAGGTGAAGAAGTCCGATGAGGACGGCAACCTCACGGCGGAGCCTCTTGAGGTGGATGGCAAACCGGTGACGGCAGAGACCACCTTCACGCCGAGACCGCCAGTGGCGAGGTCGAGGTGACCTTCACCTTCGACTCCCGCGCCATCGCCGACAAGACGGACATCGTGGTC
>ENA-OQES01000102-OQES01000102.1-human-gut-metagenome-genome-assembly--contig:-NODE-102-length-34794-cov-9.568783_pt1 | contig 34794 bp, 36 predicted proteins | sample MGYA00242798_ERZ504641 | MGnify/ENA primary metagenome ERZ504641 (study PRJEB26092, sample SAMD00036327) | human gut metagenome | host: Homo sapiens | study: EMG produced TPA metagenomics assembly of...
ATTTTCTATTAGAATCGACCATTATCATTATCTAACCAAAAATTAAGGATAAAGCAACTTCTTTTGTAAAAATTAGATAATTCAGCTGATACGTCTGTTAAGATCATAAAAGAATTAAAGGATCCTAACAACACGCATAATCTTACAGCAAAAGCATGCATTAGTAAAATTCGAGACCGTTTAGCCAAAAACAAGATTGAACTTTGGTATAACGGAAATATTGTTAAATTTACCAGTTTCATTTTACTAATTTTGTAAACACTATGGTATAAAAGAAAATGAGAAATTTTGTTATATTCATAAGCAATTTGCTCAGCCTCAATATTCTTACTCGTTGCAAACGATTGAATTTATAGCTACTGAGCTTGGAAAAAAGATCCTAAACATATTTTAGATAACATCAAAAAAATAAGCTAACCCCAGGGGCAAAGGAATTCTAAGCTTCACAGCCTACTCCCATTCGGGAACCCAGCCTTATCCGTCACGAGTTAACTTATTTATATTATATATTATTCTTTAAATGTTGTCAATTATGTATATTATTTCATACAAAAACCGCCCTTGCGCTACCAACACAAGGGCGACAATCAGAATCTCCGAAGAGATCCAGCACTTTAGCAAAGATATTGTATCATCTTCGGAGCAGTTACACAAGTCGAACGTTTGTGTATATGTGATTACATCAATGGATTAACGAAAGGAGTTTTCATTATGCCATTACCCAAAGAACGGATTTATACAATAGATGACATCTACGCTCTTCCGGATGGTGAACGTGCAGAGCTGATTGATGGACAGATCTATATGATGGCACCACCTAATACCAGACATCAGGTAATCGTCGGTGAACTGTATGCTACTATCCACAATTACATTAAAAGTAAAGGCGGATCCTGTAAACCATATGTCTCTCCATTTGCAGTGTTCCTGAATGAAGATAACAAGAACTATGTCGAACCAGACTTAACAGTTGTCTGCTCACCGGACAAAGTAGATGACAAAGGCTGTCATGGTGCACCTGACTGGGTAATTGAGGTTGTTTCTCCTGCTACCCAGAGTAAAGATTACGGAATAAAATTATTTAAATACCGGATGGCCGGAGTCAGAGAATATTGGATTATAAATCCCCTGAAAGGTATCGTAAATGTCTACGATTTTGAAAATGAATCGGGTACCGGATTGTATTCTTTCGACGATGAAATTCCAGTATGTATATATCCCGATTTATCAATTGTGATCTCTGAATTATTATAATAAAAACCGCCCCTGTTGGTAGCAGGGACGGCTCAAGAATCTCCGAAGAGATCCCTTTCTTTTGGCAAAGATATTGTATCATCTTCGGAGCAGTTACACAATCAGAACGTTTGTTCGGCTGTTATTTTTGTACTTAAAATTACATATTTTATAAAACCGAGGTGATATTTATGAGTAGTAAAGTAGCAGCTCTCTATATCCGTGTCTCGACAGAGGACCAAACAGAGTTATCTCCTGATGCACAGAAGCGCCTTTTGCTGGATTATGCCCAGAAAAATGACATGATTGTTTCCGGAGACTTTATCTTTACTGAGAGTGTTTCCGGCCGGCATGCACAGAAGCGCCCGGAGTTTCAGAAGATGATTGCCCTGGCGAAGCAGCCCTCTCACCCCATTGATGTGATCCTGGTATGGAAATTCAGTCGTTTCGCCCGTAACCAGGAAGAGTCTATCGTATACAAGAGTATGCTCAAAAAAGACAATGTAGACGTGATCAGTGTATCCGAACCACTGATTGAGGGACCTTTCGGCAGCCTGATTGAGCGTATCATAGAATGGATGGATGAATACTACTCCATTCGATTGTCAGGTGAGGTTTTGCGTGGCATGAAAGAAAAAGCCCTGCAAAAAGGCTATCAGACATCTCCCTGTCTTGGCTATACTGCAGTTGGACATGGAAAGCCTTATGTCATTAATGAGGCTGAATATGCCATTGTCTCTTATATCATGGACCTGTATGATAATCAGAACTTAGATGAGACAGCTATTGCCAGGCGTTGCAATGATCTCGGATACCGGACAAAACGCGGAAAACTCTTCGAGCGGCGCAGCGTTGACCGGATTCTTGGAAATCCCTTCTATTGCGGAACTGTTGTCTGGAACGGAGTGGAATTTGAAGGAAGCCATGAGGTACGTCTTTCCAGGGAACGGTACGAAAAACGTCAGAAGCTGATCACTTCCCGGAAACGTCCGGTCAAGGCACGGAATGTCTCTGCCTGTAAGCACTGGCTATCCGGTCTTTTGAAGTGCTCTGTCTGCGGGGCCACACTTTCTTACACCGGTAATAATAAGTGTCCTTATTTCCAGTGCTGGAAGTACGCAAAGGGATTTCATAAGACTTCTGTTGCCTTATCGGTCCAAAAAGGCTGAAGAAGCTGTGATAAGTTATTTTGATCAGATCTTAGATGGAGCAGAATTTACATATGTATGCAAAAAGAAAAAGACTGATCATTCATTGCAGATTGAACAGTTACATAGAGAGATTGGTAAGCTCACCATGAGAGAAAGCAGAATCAAAGAGGCTTATGAGGCAGGCGTAGATACTCTGGAGGAATATAAGAATAATAAGGACCGTCTGGTATCAGATCGGTTAGAATTGACCGCTGCCCTTTCACAGCTATTACAGGAAGAACAGGCAGAGCAGCCTGACACAGAAGAAATCCTGAAAGAGATCCGTTCTGTTGCGGATGTCCTGAAGAATCCAGACGTAGGTTATGAAGAAAAAGGAAATCTGATCAGAAGTGTTGTGGAGCAGATTATATATGATAAGGGATCCGGAAAAATGTCTTTTGACATCATTATTTCCTGAATTGAAAATCCCGCAAGCCCGCATAAACACTAGGGTTGCGGGACTATTATAGGGTACTGCACTCTGGTGGCCCGGATGGTGAAATCAGCGCTTCCCTGCGTTATCTTTCCCAGCGTTTTACCATGCCGAACCGGACGACTTCTGCTTTGCTCAACGATATAGGAACAGAAGAACTCAGTCATCTGGAAATGGTATCCACTATTGTACATCAGCTTACCCGGGACCTTTCCATGGAGGAAATTGAGAAATCCGGATTTGGACCGTATTATATCGATCACACAGTGGGAGTCTGGCCACAGGCAGCAGGTGGCGTACCATTTAATGCATGTGAATTTCAGAGTAAAGGTGATCCGATCACTGATCTGTTCGAGGATCTTGCTGCAGAGCAAAAAGCCCGTTCTACTTATGACAATATTCTCAGAGTAGTCCGCAATATACCTGAGATTGCGGATCCCATCAAATTCCTGCGTGCCAGAGAAGTTGTTCATTTCCAGAGATTTGGGGAAGCTCTTCAGTCCATTCAGGAAGAACTTGATGCCAAAAACTTCTATGCTTTTACCCCGGGATTTGATAATCCCTGCACTGCATCATGCAACAGCAATAAATAAAGTACGCAGCCAAAACCTGCGACATACTGCGCGAATTTATGCGATTAGCATCGCGAAGCGTGTTACTGAGAACGGAATGAACAGTAATACGCTCCATCTTAAAAATCACAGAAATTTCATATTTGCTTTACAAATATATCTGGTGGTGCTATAGTATTCTTAGCTTAATAGCCACAAAAGTAATTGCCAAAAATATTGAGCAATTACAAACAAAAATATGATATAAAAGGGGCTGTCTCACATAGATATTATGTGACAGCCCCCTTATTGGAGGAATTATGCAGATAATTATTGTTGGGTGCGGTAAAGTTGGACGTACCCTGGCAGAACAGCTTCAGGAAGAAGAATCCGACATTACTCTTATAGACATTTCTTCTAATGTGATCACTTCCCTTCAGAATGACATTGATGCCATGGGTATCGTGGGAAACGGTGCAAGTATCAACACGCTGGTGGAAGCAGGTATTGAGAATGCAGATATCCTGATTGCCGTAACCGGTTCTGATGAAATGAATCTCCTCTGCTGCCTGATTGCACAGAAAACCGGCCATTGCCAGACGATTGCCCGTGTCCGCAATCCTATCTATGCCAAAGAGATCAGCTTCATCAAGAAGCGTCTGGGTGTTACTATGATCATTAACCCGGAGCTTGCAGCTGCACAGGAAATTTCCCGTCTCTTACGCTTCCCTTCAGCTATCAAGATCGATACTTTCGCACGTGGTCGTGTAGAAATGCTGAAATTTAAAGTGCTTCCTGAATTTAATCTGGATGGCATGACAATCTCACGCATTACGGAAGCCCTGAAATGCGACGTCTTGTTCTGCGCAGTAGAAAGTCGGGATCATGTATCTATTCCCGGCGGTAATCAGGTGATCCACGACGGAGATATGGTTTCCATTCTTGCTTCCCCGGTGAATGCAGCAGCCTTTTTCAAAAAGATCGGCCTGAAAACCAATCAGGTAAAAAACGCCATTATTGTCGGCGGAGGAACCATTTCCTATTACCTTACAAAAGCCCTGCTTGATATGAACATCTCCGTTAAGATCATCGAACAGAATGAGTCCCGCTGTGAAACCTTAAGTGATCTGCTTCCGGAGGCAACTATCATTAACGGAGACGGAACCAATCGTTCTCTCCTTATGGAAGAGGGACTCTCACGCACAGAGGCTTTTGTATCACTCACAAACATGGATGAGGAAAATGTTTTCCTTTCACTCTTTGCCAAAACAGTTTCCAATGCCAAACTGGTTGCCAAGGTAAACCGCCTTGCCTTTGATGATGTCATTGATAACCTTGATATCGGAAGCGTCATTTATCCGAAATATATCACAGCCGACTATATCCTGCAGTATGTACGTGCCATGCAGAACAGCATCGGCAGCAATATTGAAACCCTTTATCATATCCTGGATAATCAGGCAGAAGCTCTGGAATTTGCCATCCGCGAAAATTCACCGGTAACAGGCATTCCATTATCTGAACTGAACCTGAAGAAAAACCTTCTTGTAGGTTACCTGAACCGAAATGGTCAGGTCAGGATTCCCCGAGGCCAGGATACCATTCAGGTCGGAGATACCGTTATCATAGTAACTTCTCAGAAGGGCCTTCGCGATATCACAGATATTCTGGAAAAATAAAGGAGCCAAATCATGAACTATTCCATTATTATCTATATCATCGGAATGATTCTGAAAATTGAAGCTGTATTTATGGCTCTGCCCGCAATTACGGCACTGATCTATCAGGAAACTTCCGGTGTAGCTTTTCTGATCACGATTGCTTTATGCCTGGTCATCGGGCTTCCTCTCACCAGGAAAAAGCCGACAAGAAAGGCTTTCTACACAAAAGAAGGTTTCGTGACTGTAGCATTAAGCTGGATCGTTCTGAGTATCATAGGAGCAATCCCCTTTGTGATCAGCCGAAGCATTCCAAATCCTGTAGATGCATTATTTGAAACAGTTTCGGGTTTTACTACAACAGGAGCCAGTATTCTCAGCGATGTGGAGGCACTTCCTCATTGTATGCTGATGTGGAGAAGCTTCACGCACTGGATCGGCGGAATGGGTGTTCTGGTTTTCATCCTCTCCCTTCTGCCACTTACCGGCGGTTATCATATGAATCTTATGAAAGCGGAGAGTCCCGGACCATCTGTAAGCAAGCTTGCGCCAAAAGTACAGTCAACTGCCAAAATTCTGTATTCTATTTATTTCGTAATGACAGTGATCCAGATCCTGCTTCTTCTGGTCGGTGGTATGCCGCTGTTTGACTCCATATGTACGGCTTTCGGTACTGCAGGTACCGGAGGATTTGGTATTAAAAATGACAGCATGGCCAGTTACAGTACATATCTGCAGGTGGTCATTACTGTATTTATGATTTTATTTGGCGTTAACTTTAATGCTTACTTTTTCATTATCACCAAAAAAATTTGCTCAGGCTTTTAAAATGGAAGAAGTGCGGTATTATTTCGGAATCATCGGTATTGCAATTCTTATCATCACCTGCAATATTTACCATATTTTCGGAAGTGCAGCCAAAGCTTTTCAGCAGGCAGCTTTCCAGGTTGGTTCCATTATCACAACAACCGGATATGCAACAACAGATTTTAATACCTGGCCGGAAATTTCGCGGACAATCCTGGTACTGCTGATGTTTATCGGTGCATGTGCCGGAAGTACAGGCGGTGGCATTAAAGTATCCAGAATCCTGATTCTCTGCAAAACAGTCCGCAAGGAGCTTCATATTTTTCTGCATCCAAATGCGGTAAAGAAAATAAAAATGGACGGCAAAGCCATCCCACATGAAGTTGTTCGTTCCACAAATATTTTCTTCATTGTATATATGCTGATTTTTGCATCCTCCATATTCCTGATTGCCTTTGACGATTTCAATCTGATCACGAATTTTACGGCGGTTGCGGCAACCTTTAATAATATCGGACCTGGTCTGGAACTGGTAGGACCTACCGGAAACTTCGGCATGTTCTCCTGGTTTTCAAAGCTTATCCTTACTTTTGATATGCTGGCAGGACGTCTTGAGATTTTCCCGTTACTGATATTGTTTGTAAGGGATACATGGAAGAAATTCTAAAAATATTTTGGTAAAACAAATTTTATTTTTTTCACACCGTATTCATATTTTATTCATATTTATTGGATATAATGAATTTTAGAAAGATGATGAATCTTTCTTATAAATATTTTTCTTTTCATACGCGCCGGTACGAAAGTACCGGCCTCCTTCCATTTATGGGAGTTTTTTATTTTATGGGAGTTTTTTATTTTATGGCATTTTTCTCACACCTTCATAATCAAACGCAGGAATAAAACTCTCTCTGGCAGTTTCACCATCTTGAAAAAATCCATTTTCAATCCCAAGCTCAAATGCATAGTCCAGAACTTTTTCATATTCTCTTCTGGTTACACAACGATTCAGTTCTGTATATTCTTTCTGCTCAAAAACCGGTGTGTACTGATTCATGATACTGATATAAATCTGCTTTCCAAAAGTCTTATATAAAAGTTTCAGAACCTTCTTTGAATTTCTTGTATGCCCCGGCAATATAAGATGTCTCACAATAGTCCCACGTTTCATATATCCCTCTGCATCAAACTGTGGCATTCCTGTCTGGCGTACCATCTCATTAACTGCTTCCATAGCCCTTTCAGGATAATCATTTGCATGTGAAAATTTCACCGCCAATTCGCTCTCCGCATATTTGTAATCCGGAAGATAAATGTCCACATATCCGTCCAGAAGTTTCAATGTCTCTGTGTTCTCATATCCACCACAGTTATAGACAACCGGAATATTAAGCCCATGCTTCTTTGCACAGTCCAAAGCTGCGATGATCTGTGGAATATAATGTGTTCCGGTTACCAGATTGATATTTGCAGCGTCCTTTTCCTGCAGTTCCAGGAATATTTCTGCCAGTCTTTCCTCAGTGATCTCAAGACCACTGTCACCAATGGCAATTTCCCGGTTCTGGCAGAAACAGCATCTCAGATTGCATCCTGTAAAAAAGACTGCCCCGGAACCTCTGGTTCCCGAAATACATGGTTCTTCCCACATATGCAAAGCTGCCCTTGCAATCTTAATCTTCTGATCCATTCCACAGTATCCGGTTTTTGCCGGCTGTTCTGTCTACATGGCAATTTCTCGGACATAAACTGCAATCTGCCAGTATGCAGCTTTCTGTATCATGCCTCAGAGTTTTATCTTTGTTTTCCTTCTGTCTGTATTTTATTTACCTTCACTTTTCTCTTCTGTCCTTTTTTGCTTTCCCCGACTTGATATCTGTGAATCACCCACTGCAAACATTTCCCACAGTTTGCTTATATCATAACCGTTCAGTGCTTTCACAGTTACAGGCGGATTGCTGAATAGTTACTATCCTTTATATCATTATACTACATTCCCCAATTACGTCTATTCATATTTCACAATTTCCTTTTTCAATCTCTTCATGATCCTTTTTTCCAACCTGGAAATATATGATTGAGAAATTCCCAGAAGGTCTGCAACCTCTTTCTGTGTTTTCTCTGCAGCATTCTCCTTTCCCAGACCAAATCTAAGGCGGATGATCGTCTGCTCACGCGGTGAAAGCTTTCTAATTGCCTTTGATAACAACGAAATCTCCACTTCATCTTCCAGACGTCTTGAAATCACATCCTCATCAGTTCCCAGAATATCAGAAAGCAGGAGTTCATTTCCATCCCAGTCTACGTTCAGCGGTTCGTCTATGGACACTTCCATCTTTGTCTTACTGTTGCGGCGAAGATACATCAGGATCTCATTCTCTATACATCTGGATGCATAAGTGGCAAGCTTGATGTTTTTTACAGGATTAAAGGTATTGATCGCCTTGATCAGTCCAATCGTTCCGATTGAGATCAGATCCTCCACCCCGACTCCTGTGTTATCAAACTTCTTTGCAATATACACCACAAGCCTTAAATTATGTTCGATCAGAACAGACTTCGCTTCTTCTTCCTGCCCTGTTCCAAGCTTCTGCAGTATAAACGCCTCACGCTTCGGCTCCAGCGGTGCAGGCAGCACATCATTTCCACCAATATAAAAAATCTTCTCCTGAACGGTTCATCACCATTCTTGACACTACCTGTAATGGATAACAGCTCATAGTCACAACCCCTCCCGTTAAAGTAATCTGGAATTCAAAAGTACCTCGTATTCCTTACCAAAAGCGGATGTTTCAAATGAAAATGCAAATACCGGATTGTCTATGCAGACAACCTCTGCGGGAGTCTGAATGCAGAGTCTCTCAAAAGTAACAGCCAGCATCATCCCCTGTTCTTTTCCTATACTGTGAAAAAATGGTAAAATGTGGATGAAGCCCGGCAGTTCCCGGTTTCCCAGACTCCCCGGGATTTTCTTTCAGGTGTTTTAAACTGCTTACGGTTTCTTCTGAACATATTTCAGATAAAACTTTTTCTGTCCCTACAGATACAGGTTTTCCGTTTACAGAATCCATAAGCAGATTTCCGGAATCATAAAATCCTTGAAAAGGATATCCACATCCTTTATAGTATATGGTTATCGGATAGATATTCTTTGTCCGTATTCTCATGGAATCCATCAGATATGACAACGCTGTAATGCCGGACCACGTTGCTGCTGCAAGGATCAGAAACATTTTGACTGTCAACTTATCACTGACGATCACTTCCCAGAACCCTCCACACAGAAATGCGGCAAAATACAGTGTAAGTATTGCTTTAAGCAGCAGACTTCCCCTTTTCAGATTACATCCGATCACAAGCATTCCTGCAGCACAGCCACCATGCAGCAGGACAAGTGCCGGAAGAAAAATCCCAGACTTCAGAAAAGATTGCAGATAAATGATCCAGCAGGAAAACACCGCACCTGCAGCAGCTCCCAGAAGAGCTCTTTTTCTGCTTCTTCCACATCGGAATAATATTCCTGTAAATCTGATCAATATGTAATCTATCAGGAGATTTGTGAAAAAAATCTACATCTATGTATATTTCGTAATGCATTTCCTTCCCTCCGTCTGATACTGCCTCTGACTTCTCCTTCACTTCGGTAAGTGAGATTCATTATACGTGATAAAGTATGCGGATTTTGTCAAAACGGAGGAATTATGTCTTATTATTTGTCGCACTAAATCGACAGTTTTTATCATATAAACCAAAATGAACATGTATTGACATATAATTGAAGTTAGAATAAAATGATAGATAATTTCTATGTTTTAGAAGGGCATCTTCTATACTGTCACAATTCAGACAGTATTTTATGTCTCTGCTACAAAACAGACTGGAGGATTTTAACATGAATAATATTACCGGACACACAGGTCTTACCGCGCTTTTAGGAAGCCCGGTAGCACACAGCATTTCCCCTTTGATGCATAATGAATCATTTCGCCTTCTCGGGCTTGACTATGTATATTTATGTTTTGATGTAAATGAAGAAACTCTTCCTGCAGCAGTTGCAGGATTAAAGACTTGCGGCATTCGCGGTTTCAACCTTACCATGCCGAATAAGAATAAAATTGTAGAATTATTGGATGAGCTTTCCCCTGAAGCCCAACTGATCGGTGCTGTCAATACTGTACTGAACGATAACGGAAAGTTAATCGGATACAATACAGACGGGTACGGTTTTATGCAATCTGTACGTGATGCGGGACATGATATTACCGGTAAAAATATAACTGTCATGGGAGTAGGAGGAGCTTCGATGGCCATCTGTGCACAGTCTGCCTTGGACGGTGCGGCTTCCGTACATATTTTTGCCCGCCGCACCAGCAGATACTGGAATCGCACACAGAAATTCGCTGAGAATCTCTCTGCTAAAACAGGTTGTCAGGTCTGCCTCTTCGACAATGATGATCATACTGCATTGCGAGATTCCATTGCACAGAGTTATCTGCTGATCAATGCAACCTCTGTAGGCATGGTTCCGGATATCGACGATACCATCATCAAAGATACATCTCTGTTCCATCCTGAGCTTGTAGTGGCAGATGTTGTCTATGAGCCACAGGAAACCCGACTGCTCAGAGAGGCTAAAGCAGCCGGATGCCAGACCTTTAATGGCATGTATATGCTTCTTCATCAGGGGGCTAAAGCTTTCCAGATCTGGACCGGACAGGAAATGCCGGTTTCTGTTATTAAGGAAAAATATTTCTCTGTCAAATAGTGATTCGCATAACAGTCACATATTTCCCATCAGCTTATCTTTGATGATTGCCAGGATTTCTCTTGGAATATATATCAGAAGTCTCCATGAACAGTATCTGGAAGGAATGGGATAAATTTCTCTGCATCCACATTTCTTTCCTATGGCCGTTCCCCGGAAAACATGAAAATTATTGGTGACAATGCCCACCGAATGATTCAGTCCGATCATTCCCAGACTGAACTTCAGATTCTCTGTTGTGCTGGTAGATTTCTCTTCCAGGATCAGTCGTTCTCTGTCAATTCCATGTTCCACAAGATAATTGCACATTGCCTGAGCTTCTGTGATAGATTCTCCGTCCCCTTTTCCTCCGGACAGAACAGCCTTAGTCTCAGGATTCTCTTCCATATACTGTAAAGCCCTCCTGGTACGTTCCAGAAGGGCTTTTGTAAGCCGGGTACCTTCTACATGGGCACCAAGCACGATAATATATTCCAGATTTGGATGCTTACGCATTCTTACCGCAGCAATATTTATATTTCTTGCCGCTTCCGCAAGGACAAGGATCATTACGTCCGATTTTCTTTGCTTTGACAACTGTTCCTGATTTCTTCTGCTCGAGATAAAGTTCTTTTCTCTTCTCCGGTGTAAAGATCTCATCCCACTGTGGCAGTTCATACAGCCAGTCAGCTCTTGCATCTACCATATTCTTATAAAGAAGTTCTTTATCGAAGCACAGAGAAACCTTTGTGTTCTCATCCATTGTCTCAATCGGATTCGGAATCTTCAGACTGTCATTGATTCCATCCAGGAAACCAACCATTGTCAGAACTTCCTGTCCATATTTTTCAGCCAGTTCCTTAACTGTACCGGTTACTACCTCATCCGGGTTGCTAAGAAGCTGCTCATAAATTCCTTTTTCAATATTAAAATAATTTGCCCAAAATCTCTGAAGTTTATTACGGTCTGCCTGCTGGTCATAGGCGATGGCACGCCACTGCTCTAAGATTGTTTTATCGCTCATTTCCTTTAATCCTCTTTTCCAATATTTCATAGGTATTATGCCTGTGCGGAAACATATGGAAAATATTCCTTCCACAAGCTTTATTATTATATCATCTTTCAGTTAAAAAGTACAAATGATATTCTTTGTATTTTTGAGTGAATTTTTAAGTTACTGTTCACACACCACTATCCCGCGAGGTGTTTTGGCATAAATATGCCAAAATCCCGAGACATACAAGCCAAAATTCCATTGCCGCAGGCAATCTAGTACATCGTTTTCGAAATAACTATACCACTCACTTGTCTGCGAATCCGATTGCACAGGTCTAAAAGCCTCAGCGTAGCCCGCTACGCCTGCGTTTTTATACCAGCACACTCGAATCCGCATCCTACGCGATTGGTATAGTTATTTACGAAACGCTGTACTAGAATGAATTTTGGCTATGTTACTGAGAACGGAGTGAACAGTAACAATTTTAATTGACGCCCAGTTTCTCCAGTTCTGCTGCTGCCTGTTTAAAAGATTTAAACTGAATTGCATGGATTCCCTGTTTTCTGGCTGCCTCACAGTTCTCCGCTCTGTCATCCAGAAATACGGATTTCTCCGGGTCAAGATGGTAGCGTCCGAGCAGGGTTTTGTAAATTTCCGGTTCCGGTTTGATCTGCTTCACCTGACAGGAGAACACTGCTCCGTCTACATATTTAAGAAACGTAAGTTTATCCTCCGTTCTCTCCAGTGTGTCAGTTGCATAATTGGAAAGAATATAAACATGATATCCTTTATCTTTCAGATATCTCACCCAGGTTTCCGCATAATCTGTTTTCTCAATTGTCTCGTCAGAACGGCGCATTACCTCCCGGATATCCTTTTCGTACTCCGGTGCAGCTTTTACCATCTGATCTACATAATATTGCTCAGTCTCGCTGCTTCTGTCTCTCTCATTCCAGGTATTGCTCTGAAATACCACTTCCGCAATTTTATCACGCTCTTCCTTCGGAAAACCAAAACTGTCCAGATAGGTCTCCCAGTCATATTTTACAAGAACCTGTCCAACGTCAAAAATAATATTCTCCATATCCGAATCCACCACCTTTTTATTCCTGTTCAGTAATTTATAAACCATCCATATTGCATAAGCCATGATGGGAACCATGATCGCCACTGCAAGCGAGGCTTTAAAATAGACCTGCGAATCTTCTCCATTCCCGAATGCAAAAATCATCGGCATACAACATGCAAGAAGCAGGATTATGATTGCGATCCATGCCCCGATTTTTTTTATCTTATTATTATCTTTTTTCATAAGCCTCCAGTTATATAAAAGACACGCCGGAGAAATTCCCCGGCGTATAGTCTTATTTACCGTCTGCCGATCAGACAGGTAAATTTATCCTTATTATTTATTTCTGTAGATGATATCGTCACGTCCCGGGCCATTGGAAATCATAGTGATCGGGAATCCGATATGTTTCTCAACGAACTCAACATACTTTCTGCAGTTCTCCGGCAGATCTTCATATTTTTTGATTCCGCGGATGTCGCATTTCCATCCCGGCAGAGTCTCCAGAACCGGTTTTGCTTTCTCAAGCAGTGTAGTTGTCGGGAATTCTGTTGTTACTTTTCCATCAATCTCATATCCTGTGCAGACCGGAATTTCATCCAGATATCCAAGAACATCAAGAACTGTGAAAGCAACATCTGTAGTTCCCTGAAGACGGCATCCGTATTTGGAAGCAACACAGTCAAACCATCCCATACGTCTTGGACGGCCTGTAGTAGCACCAAATTCACCGCCGTCACCGCCACGTCTTCTCAGTTCATCTGCTTCATCGCCAAAGATTTCAGAAACAAATGCACCTGCTCCTACTGCACTGGAATATGCCTTGCATACAGTAACAATCTGTTTGATCTCATATGGTGGAAGACCTGCTCCTACTGCACCATATCCTGCCAGGGTAGAGGAAGATGTAACCATCGGATAAATTCCATGATCCGGGTCTTTCAGAGAACCAAGCTGTCCCTCAAGAAGAACTTCTTTACCTTCTTTTAATGCGTTCCACAGATACAGGGATACGTCACATACATATGGTTCAACCATTTTCTTATATTCCATAAGTTCAGCAAATAATTCATCCACATTAAGAAGCGGTTTGTGATATAAATGTTCAAGAAGAACATTCTTTGTCGCACATACACTTGCAAGTTTTTCTTTCAGATGTTCTTCATCAAAAAGTTCACTTACCTGGAAACCAATCTTTGCATATTTGTCTGAGTAGAACGGAGCAATACCTGACTTTGTAGATCCGAAAGATTTGCCGCCCAGACGTTCTTCCTCATACTGGTCAAAAAGAATATGGTATGGCATAACCATCTGTGCTCTCTCGGAGATAAGGATCTTCGGAGCCGGAACACCTCTGCTTACCACTTCATTGTACTCTTTGAAAAATACCGGGATATTCAATGCAACACCGTTACCGATCACACTTGTAGTATGATCATAAAACACACCTGACGGCAGAGTATGAAGGGCAAATTTACCATAGTTATTTACGATTGTATGACCTGCATTTGCACCACCCTGAAATCTTACGATAATATCAGCCTTCTCAGCGAGCATATCGGTAATCTTACCTTTACCTTCATCTCCCCAGTTAGCACCAACAACTGCTTTTACCATTATATAATTCCTCCTGTATTTACCGATTACTGTTTACCCGGCCTTGCAGAATGACCTGCCGGACATCATCAGGAAACAGCAACGCTTATTATCTTTATATCAGATTCTGTAATATTCCAAACCGTTATGTTAAGTATTTACTGATCAGACATTGATCTCAGCTTTCACTCCCAGAAGTTCCTTATGGGAATCGAGGATCGGCTGAACTACTGTATTTACAAATCTCTCTGTCTGCTCTTTGGCACGTCCGATATATTTCTTCGGATCCATGGATCTCTGCAGATCTTCCAGAGAAAGGTTGAATGCAGGATCTGCTGCGATCAGTTCCAGCAGATTATTATCTTTGCCTTCTACCTTGACAGTCTTTCCGGCTTCCATGGAAAGCTCACGGATACGCTCATGAAGTTCCTGACGGTCACCGCCTGCTTTTACAGCATCCATCATGATATTCTCTGTAGCCATGAACGGAAGCTCTGCCATCATATGTTTCTCGATAACCTTCGGATAAACAACCAATCCATCTACAACATTAAGACAGAGGTCAAGGATTCCGTCAATAGCAAGGAAACCTTCCGGAATACTCAGACGCTTATTTGCAGAGTCATCCAGAGTTCTCTCAAACCACTGAGTTGCAGATGTGATCGCCGGGTTAAGGGCATCTACCATTACATATCTGGAAAGGGAAGCAATACGCTCACTTCTCATAGGATTTCTCTTATACGCCATTGCGGAGGAGCCGATCTGAGATTTCTCAAATGGTTCTTCTACTTCCTTCAGATGCTGAAGAAGGCGGATATCATTGGACATCTTGTGTGCACTTGCTGCAATTCCTGCAAGAATATTGGCAACACGTGTATCTACTTTACGGGAATATGTCTGTCCGGATACCGGATAGCATTCCTTAAATCCCATCTTCTCTGCAATCATCGGATCAATCTTGTCGATAGTCTCCTGATCTCCGTCAAACAGTTCCAGAAAGCTTGCCTGTGTTCCGGTTGTACCTTTGGATCCCAGAAGCTTCATTGTTCCCAGAACATACTCCAGATCCTCCAGATCAAGCAGGAATTCCTGTGTCCAGAGTGTTGCACGCTTACCTACTGTAGTAGGCTGTGCAGGCTGAAAATGTGTAAATGCCAGAGTAGGCTGATCTTTATATTTATCTGCAAAAGCAGAAAGCTCGGCAATAACATTGACCAGTTTCTTCTTCACAAGCTTTAATGCTTCTGTCATTACAATAATGTCTGTATTATCACCTACATAACAGGAGGTTGCTCCCAGATGGATGATTCCTTTTGCTTTCGGGCACTGTACGCCATACGCATATACGTGAGACATAACATCATGACGCACCTGACGTTCACGTTCCTTTGCAACGTCATAATTGATATCCTCTGCATGTGCCTTCAGTTCATCAATCTGCTCCTGTGTAATGTTAAGGCCAAGCTCTTTCTCTGTCTCAGCAAGTGCGATCCAGAGTCTTCTCCATGTGCGGAATTTCATATCCGGGGAAAAAAGTATACTGCATTTCTTTGCTGGCATAACGTTCTGATAAAGGACTTACATATCTGTCTGTACTCATCTTCACTCTCCTGTTTTTTATAGGATATTATTTTTAATCCTTTTATTTCACTTCTGTACGTACGTTTTTCTCAACCACGTACGTTGAAATTATATAACATCATTCCTCTAAAAGCAACCACAAAAACCTTATCCCTGATGGAATTTACCAAGAAATTCTTTCATTCTCGCATGTTCTGATTCAAATACCTCTTTTGGACTCCCCTCAACCGCGATCAGTCCCTTATCCATAAAAATAATATGATCAGAGATATCTCTTGCAAATGTCATCTCATGAGTAACGATCACCATAGTGATGTGTTCTGCTGCCAGATCTTTGATTACCTTAAGAATTTCACTCGTAAGCTCCGGATCAAGGGCAGAAGTAGGCTCATCAAAAAACAGGATCTTCGGATTCATACATAATGCTCTGGCAATAGAGACACGCTGCTGTTGGCCGCCGGAAAGCTGAAACGGATATGCATTCTCTCTGTCTGCAAGTCCCATCTGCTTTAACAGAGTTCTTGCCTGTGCATAAACCTCTTCTTTCTTTCTCTTCTGCACTCTGATCGGAGCATCTGTGATATTTTTCAGTACGGAAAAATTGGGGGAAAAGATTAAAGTTCTGAAATACCAGTCCCACATCCCCCTGCTTGATGATCTCACCGCTGTCCGGTGTCTCAAGACCGGTGGCACAGCGGAGAAGTGTGGATTTACCGGAACCAGAAGGTCCGATAATACTAAGAACCTCACCCTCCTCTACCTGAAGTGAAATGTCTTTTAATACTTCAAGGCTGCCGAAGCTCTTCTTTATGTTTTTCATTTCAAATAATACCATAGCAAATATTCCTCTTAAATTAAATAATGTCAGAGTCAAAAAATATTTTATAACCCCAGCCGCCTGTCAGCGATAATAATTCAGCTTTTTTCTCAATCTTATCCATTACAATCGCAACAAGAAGATTGAACACAAAATAGAAAACAGCAGCGATCACAAAAGGCATCATAGTCGTCTGTGCACTTGCAATCTGTTTTGCAATTGTAAACATCTCCGAAACAGCAACAACAAATGCCAGTGACGTATCCTTTACCAGTGTGATAACCTCATTTGTCACAGATGGAAGGATTCTCTTGATCACCTGCGGCAGGATGATCCTGAAAAATGTCTGGGCTTTGCTGTATCCCAGGATCTTTGCAGCCTCATACTGTCCCGCTGAAATAGATTCGATTCCTCCTCTGTAAATCTCCGCAAAATATGCAGCATAGTTAATACTGAATGCAATAAACACAGCGATCAGGCTATATCCCATGGAAATACGGATTCCAAAAATAAAGTATGGTCCGAAATACACAACCATCAATTGCAGCATTAACGGGGTTCCACGCATAACTGATATGTAGGCAGACACAATTCCACGTATCGCCGGATTCTTGGACATTCTGCCAAAGCAGATCAGAAGTCCCAGCGGAAGTGAAAAAAGTAATGTCACTACAAAAATCTCTACAGAAACTACCATACCACTGGCAAGCTGCTGCAGCATTACACTTAAAGACATAAGCTTTCCTCCTGAAAAATTTCTCCTGTACAGTAAGAAAAGAGGGTGCACAAAATGTACCCTCCATTCCTTTATAATGCGGACAGCCTGCACAGATCTGTCCTCTTGTATCATAACTGTTTTTGTTCCGGCTGACTATTCAGCATCTTTCGCTGTATCAGCTGTATCTTCTTTTGCTGTGTCTGCATCGGAAGCATCATCCTCTGCTGCATCATCTTTTTTATCATCAGATTTCTCATCATCTCCAATGCAGAGCATATCTGCTACTTCATACTTCTCAGCAAGTTTATCAACTTCACCTGCATCATAAAGTTTCAGAACTTCTTCCCATACAGTATCTTTCAGCTCATCGTTACCCTTCTTAAAGCCGATTCCATACTCTTCGCTCTGGATTGGCTCGTCAAGGATCACATATTTGCCTTCTTCTCTCTGGGAAAGCTGATATTTGGCAACACCGATATCTACTGCGATGGCATCTGCAGCGCCGGAATCCAGATTCATGAATGCTGTATTGTAATCAGGATTCTCTGTCAGTGATGCAAAGCTTGCTGTAAGATCCTTATTATCATCGCTGTTTAATGCATCCAGTGCTGCGGAAGCGGCCTGAACTACTACATTCTTGCCTGCCAGGTCATCCAGCTTCTCAATCCCTGAATCGGCTGCAACAACCATCACCTGCTCATTGTTCAGATATGGATCTGACCATGTATAGTCATCCTCACGTCCGTTAATGGTAAATCCGTTCCAGATACAGTCAATAGAACCGGAATTCAGTTCCATATCCTTGGAATCCCAGTTGATCGGTTTCTTTACAAGTTCCCATCCGAGATTGTCGCATACTTCCTGTGCAAGGTCAAGGTCAAAACCAACATACTCTCCATTATCGTCTTTATATCCGAAAGGAGGATACTGTGCATCAAATCCTACAGTTAATGTCTTACTGTCAGCATCTGCATATACAGAAACAACACCCGTCATCATAGAAGCTGCCATAACTCCTGCCATGAGTACTGCTAAAGATCTCTTTTTCATGATAAATATCTCCTCTTTATCTGTTTTGTTATTTATCACACAGCCACTCTACCATGTGAAAGTATGTGTTAATCCTATCACACACCTCCGCCTCTGTCAAGAGTAAGTTATGAACCTGTACTCCTGTGATAATCTTTCATAAGTCTCTCCAGAAGGGCATCCAGATTTTTTTCATCTGTTTTCTCTTCCGGTACAGACTCGAAAGCTTTCAGAGACTGCCTGATTTCTTCTTTTATATCTTTCTTCAGTTCTTCATCTACTTCAAGTTCTTCCATAACCTTATCATAATCTGTCTTATCATGAACACTGCTGTATGCTATGATATAAGCTTTTAAGGCATCTTTTGAATGTGCTTCTCTGTATGATTCCAGAAAACATTCCTGTGCTTTTTCCATCTGAAAAAGATAACTGTATGCACAGCCAAGATTATAGCGCACTGAAGCTGCGAATCCTTTTCTCTGCTCAGACAGATCCTCTCTTTCCAGGAGTTTCTGGTATACCCGGATGGCGTTCACATACATTCCGTTTTCTGTCAGTGCATCTCCCTTTCTCTTCTGACGGACTGCCGCTTTTTCTTTTCCATAAGTCACAATCCTGCTGTTAAAGCCTTTCATCTCCTCATAGGTAAGGTAATTGATCTCCTTGAAAACAGGATAGATCATCTCTTCCACACTTACATTTCTCTCCAGATTCTGTTTCAGCTTTGCAGCCAGATGCACAAGTTCAAGCTCATCTCTGAGCCAGTTGCATAATTCTTCATTAAAAACAGTATGATCAGCAAGGTAAAGATTGTGGTACAGATAATAACAGAGTTCTTCTATAGAATAAATATTCATACTGATATTCTCTATAAAATAAGGACGCTGTGCTTTTTTTTGTCTGACATAAAATATATCCGCTCATTGCTCCATCTCCTTTACCATTCTACTGTCTCTGTCCAGGTTTTCCCACTGGAAGGGAACATTTCTCCGAATCCCAGATCTGTAACCGTCACTTTACATTCTGTAGATGAGATATACTGTAATTCCAGCCGTAATCTGGTAGTCTTGTCCGGACGCAACGGAATACCGGGCAGCATCATTCCTACCCTTCTTTTCTCCGGTCTGTGGTACGTGCTTACAATAAACACAAGCTCCTCTGTATCATCAAGAATAAATTCACAGGATGCCTTACTGTCATACCAGTTATTTCCTGCCTCGATCAGCGGATAATAGGTAGGAGAACCCATCACTCTCATTTCCATCCCCACATCAGCCATAACCAGAGAATCGCTTAAAAAGCGATATCCCTTTAATGCCTTGTTTTCTGTTTTCTCTTTTCCTGCAGCGCAGGCACCCTTTGCAAAAGATTATTTCCATAAAAAACCTTTCTTTTCTGATAACAGAGTAACCTTACAGACTGCTCTGCCCAGTCCTGTGAAAATCCATCTCCTGTGATCTGAATGCTGGAAAACAGATCTCTGCCAAGTGTTTTCTGGACAAACTTACCGAATTCTGAATCTCTCTCCTGTCCCTCAGCAGGAAGTTCTGTCTCCACAGCTTCTTCCAGTTTTACAGTGACAGGCTTTGTTGCACCGTTCATTGTCATCTTGCGAAAAGACACGTTCTCCGGTGTAAAGGCATACCATCCCACACTGCGGTTCCAGGTTTCTCTTTTCTGTGAGAGCACATAATAATAGAAGCTTTCCCCATAATCCAGCAGCATATATTTCTCATGTGGAAATCCAATTATCTCAAATGCTTTCTGGAAATTCTCAACCTGAATTTCCGTCAGCCCGGGCAGTGTCACCGCTACACATTTAGTATTTTTGACCAGTTCTGCCACTCCCAGAAATTTAAGCATTCCCTGCAGAAACTGAGCCAGGATCTCCCATGGTGCAAGTTCCTGTCCTTCCACCAGCACAGAATCACTTTTTTTCACAGATTCCATAGACATCATCGATCATGATCCCGCCCTTTTCCCGGACAAAGTATTCTGCTTCCAGTCCTACACAATAATCCTTCTGCTCCGGTCTCCAGCACAGAATACAGGGAGCCTCATACTGATTTCCACCCGCTTTCATAGAAAGAGAACGTGCCTCGTCTCCTTTTCTGTCATAATAACATATCTGAGAATACTCTTTGCCAAAATCAATTCCCACGATCAAATCACGAATTTCGTTCATTTGTTCCTCCCGGTTTCAGGACAATCTGTTCCTGCTCTTCTTTCTCGATCACAAACATCTTCTTCACATACTGTTCCTGGCGAAGATACTTCTTCACCTGTGAAAACACTTCTTTCTTTTTATCCAGTCTGCGTGCAGAGAGCATCTGATTGATCATATGATATTTGCTTACAGGTGTACCCTCAATCTTATTCATTGTAAGTACCCTCTCCTGTGTCCGATTTACCCGCTCTCCTGTTACTGATTCAAAATAATACCGCAATGTCTCCCCGTAGAACAATGTAAATGATTTTGCAAAAATACCTTCATATAAATCACGCAAAGGCTCTGTCTGATATTTCACCTGATTTCCGAGGCCTGCATCCAGTGCATAATAGAGTGTCACCTTTGCAGACGGATCTGCATGGTATTCCACAAAGGTTTTATCATCCAACTGATAGGGACTTAAGACAGATACCGGAAGTTTCCCGAAGAACGCAAAGTACATTCCCTGTTTCACACATTTCTGAAGAATCTCCTCTGCATTGCAAAGCTGTTTTTTCTCCAGTTTTTTTCTTTGGAATACGCTTCCAGAAGAGCAAGACTGCATACAAAATCAACCGGCCATTTTTCATCATAAGCCCGCTCCAGCAGACTTCTTACAAAAACACTCATCGGATATTCTTTTACAAATGCACCATATGCAGTCTGCGTAAGATATGCTCCTGTAATACGTTCCTTTCCGCTGTGATGAACATAATCCTCCAGGATCTTCTCTCCCTCTTTCCTGTAATCAGAAGTAAACATCAGAAGGCCAAGAAGCTTCTCTTCCAGTTCATAAGTATCCATCTCAAAGCCCTGCGCACTTTTCCATACAGATATCAGTTCATCTACAGGACCAAATCTGTATTCCATAAGATACTTCAGGATCACTTCATCATATTTTCCGCGTCTGTATACATCCGATGCAAGGGCAAGCAATTCGTCATCCTCCTCCATCTCACATCTTGTCAGCATTCTGCTGGTCAGCTTCAGCTGGCTCTCTATGCGGATTCCTTCATATCCGAATTGGGAAACAATGGACATTGCCTGCTGATACATTCCTCTGGAGATCAGTACTTCCAGAAGAGCTGTTCTGTCTACAGCCGCATATTTCTTATAGTCCATCTGTCTCAGATAATTATCTGCTTCTTCTGCTCTGGTGTGTTCGGAATAATAAGAAAGCAGCTTCTTTCTGATACATTTCTGATATTCATCTGAAAATTCCTCTGACTCCGGGATCCTCTGGAATGCCTGAAGATTCTCCGGTTTCAGTTCTGTATGCTCACTGCAGTGAAGTACCAGTCCCGGCTCTTCAATATGAAAACCAAGAACCTTATCTGTCAGTTCACGCTCATCGAATAATTTCTTGATATTATAATCTACTGTTGATACATATCTTCTCTGCTTCCCATCCTGAAACAGGATCACCGCATCATCTGTATAAATTCTTGGATAAGCTACGCCCTGGATACATGGGTAAATTTCTTCTTCCCTGAGCTGTTCATGGCGCACGATCACATAGCGTATCTTCTTATCATCACAGTACAGTCTGTGTGTAAACAGCTTCTGCGCGAGCAATTTTGCCTGTCCTTCTGTTTTGGGATTGCTTAAAAATTCCTGATAAAGGACCGCATAATTCTCATTCATCCGTCCTTCTTTCGCCTTGCGCATGGCAAAAATCTTCATATGATCCCTGTAATCCGCATATGTCTGTGGCTGACGGCCTCTGTTTCCCACAATACTTGCATAAATAAATGCCTTTTTATCATCTGCAAGAGAAGTATTATTATAGGTAAAATACATCAGAAGGGGCTTTGGAAGTTCTCTCTGATAAGATGTATCCATTGTTTCCACATAATATTCATATATCCTTGTCAGACGGATCCCTTTCTCCACTGCCAGGGAAAACCATCTGAAATATTCCGGTTTTCTCGGATTTCCAAGCATGATATATCTGCAGATTGCTTCCAGCGTATCATCGGATTCAAAAGCATCGTATCCCATTGCCAGTGCTCTGTACATACTGGTACAAAATTCTCTCTCATACCCTGTAAGATAGGCAAATCTCATCACCAGCTCTTCTGTCAGAAGACCTTTCTCTCCCGCAAATAAAAATACCTGTGTCCAGAAACTGCTCATTCTGTGAAGAAGTGTTGTATCACTGCTGATATAATTCCATGCTTCCAGATACAGAAACGGACTCCTGCAGCCTTTCTCAAAAAGGTTCCTCCATCATAAATACCAGCCTTGAAGGGGAACCCTTATCCTCCGGATTCATCTCCAGCCAGAGTTTAAACAACAGGAAACTGTCTTCCTTCTGCAGAAAGAAATTGTACAGACGTCTTATCGCCTGTTCTCTGTCTTTGTGCAATCCTGTAAGAACGCAGAGATAAAGGTAAGCACCTGCCAGTTCCAGATTCTCTCTGACAAAGTTCTGATGTTTAAATTTCTTCAGAATTTCTCTTGCCTGCTCATCCTTTTCTTCCATATGAAGAATGTATGCTTCATACATCTGATATTCCGGATAATCACAGCCTTCTTCCCTTAACTGATTAAGGACAAATCTGCTGCTGCCAATCCATGTCTTACTGTCCATTCTTTTGCAGGAGTATTCTGCAAGGTCACGTAACAGTTCCAGCTTATGCCGTTTCACATGAATCTCTGTTTTGAGCTGCACTTTCGATTCCATGGATGCAGTGATCTGATAAGTCAGCTGCTGATAAGGACTCTTCACAGTGATCTCACCAAACTGACGTCCTTTTTTCAGCTTTTCTTTACGGATTACATATTCCACCTGATAATAGCTTCCTATAAAATCCTCATCTGTGACCACATGCCTGGAAACTTCCAGAAAATCGCCTTTCGCCTCTACCTCCAGCCTGAGATGTCCCCATCCGCTCCTCTGGACTGCAAAAGTTTCGCGGACAGATTCACTGATATCATAAAAGCTGTTCTGATCTGCCTTCAGTTCAATTTTTACAGGATCCTTTTTTCCCGTTCCGATCAGAAACTCTTCTACATGCTGAAATGTCACAGGCTGTTTTGAGAGTCCCTTATAAAGAGCTTTCTCTTTCTGTCCGGCATTTCTTAACAGAAGTTCAAATCTGCGGTCTGTAAAAACACGATATGCTTCTTTAAAATCGTCCTTTGCAATATTCACAAAGGTATCCATATCCGGCACATCTCCGGCTGCACTTTTCAGTTCTGCTTTTTCTGTCTGAATAAGAAATGGCAGCTTATATTCTCCAATATCTGTGGTGAAACAAAGCCATCCCTCATGTCTCTCACCCGGGTGCATCCCCGCACCGTCAATTCCATACTGCAGTCTCACCGTAGTTCCCGAAAATTTCTCGGTTCCCGGTACCACGCGCCTGTTGGAAGATGTAATATATCCACGTATTTTCTGATTATCCTCTGTTCCGAAATACAGTTCCCCTTTGTACACATCACCTGCTTTCAGAGTCACTTCTATTTTGTCCTGCGAAAAAAGGAGCTGCGGATGTTCATGTCTGAAATTTCCACTTAATAGTTCTTCTATCGTCTTTTTCAAAATTGTTCACCTTATATCCTTGCTTAAATTACAGAGCTACTGTTCACAAGCCTATTACATTTAATTATACACCACAAAACACATCCGCGCAACAATCCGCTCTTCAGCTTTTTCGTTACTGTTCACTCCGTTCACAGTAACGTAGCCAAAATTCATTCCAGATTGCCTGCGGCAATGGAATTTTGGCTTGTATGTCTCGGGATTTTGGCATATTCATGCCAAAACACCTCGCGGGATAGTGGTGTGTGAACAGTAACCCTGCATCAGATATCTTTGTCCTGTGTCAAATTATTACAAACATGAAATGGAATATGTTTGAATTGTAGAAAGAAATGCGAAGAATAACAAAAAGATTAATAAATGTTACAGAAATATAAAATTTATGGTAATTAATCCTTGCGTTTTTGAGTGCGGTGTGTTAATATGTATAAGAATTAACTTAGATATTGCAAAAACATTAAGATATAGAAAGAAAATGTTACGAGGGTGAGAATTCATGAAGAAAAGAATTGTATGTCTTACATTAGCACTCCTGATGAGCGCAACACAGGTTGTTAGTGTAAGTGCTTCAAGAGAGGATGAATTGAGAGAAGAGCAGGCGATCACAAGTCAGCAGCTGGATGCTACATATTCCAGAATGGATGAGCTTGCATATGCGAAATCACAGCTTGAGAATGAGATTTCCGAACTGGATTCCAATCTTGTAAGTGTTATGGTTTCTATTGATACTCTTAAAGGAGATATCGATAATAAAGAAGTAGATATTATTAAGACAAAACAGGATCTGGCTAAGGCTCAGAAGGCGAGAGATAAGCAGTATGAGAGCATGAAGCTTCGTATTCAGGCACTGTATGAACAGGGTGGGGATGCAGCGTGGTTTCAGATGATGCTTAATTCAGAAGATTTAAGTGAACTTCTGACACGTGCTGAGAATACACAGCAGATGTATGAGCAGGACAGAAAGAATCTTGATAAATATGTGAATACTATTAATGAGGTGAATAATTTAAAGACTCAGTATGAATCTGACAAAGCAGAACTGGAAGAGATGAAGGCTTCTTATGAACAGCAGTCTTATGATCTTCAGTGCCAGATTGATCAGAAGAAATCTGAATCAGCCGATTATGAGAATGAAATTGCATATGCACAGCAGCAGGCGACAGAATATGCAAATCTGTTAGCGGAACAGACAGCTGAAATTCAGAGATTGGAAGCTGAAAGAATCGCAGCAGAAGAAGAGGCAAGACGACAGGCTGAGGAAGAGGCTGCAAGACAGGCGGCAGAAGAAGAGGCAGCAGCAAAAGCTGCAGAGCAGGAACAGGACTCCGAATCAGAAGAGGAAGAAAATGTAGAGTATGATGAAGACGGAAATGAGATTGAGAATACTGATGATGCGGATGATGAGTCTGAATCAGATGATGGTGTAGAATATGATGAAAATGGTGATCCTGTTGACAATGCAGGAGCTTCTGATGATGTAGAGTACGATGAGTATGGCAATGTGATTGATTCTGATAATACAGTTTCACCAGATGATTATGAGAGTGAACAGTCATCTGATTCAGATAGTTCTTCATCTTCAGGTTCAGGATCAGGATCTTCTGTAGTAGACTTTGCAACACAGTTTGTTGGCAATCCATATGTATGGGGCGGTACAAGCCTTACAGGTGGAGCTGACTGTTCAGGATTTACACAGAGTGTATATGCAAACTTTGGAGTAAGTCTTCCGAGAACTTCTTATGAACAGCAGAATGCCGGTACAGAAGTATCTTATGCTGATGCACAGCCGGGTGATTTAATCTGCTACGGTGGACACGTTGCAATCTATATGGGGAATGGACGTATCGTTCATGCATCGAACTCTGTAGATGGAATTAAGATCAGTGATAACGCAGCGTACAGAACGATTGTTTCTGTAAGAAGACTGGTATAATTAAATAAGTATAAATAATTAAATTTATAGGGGTTGAAAAGGAGTATCGCTAAGGGGGCTGATGCTCCTTTTCTTTATGTATAAGTTACCATTATTCCGCGAGGTGTTTTGGCATGAATATGCAAAAATTCCGAGACATACCGTGTGAATTTATGCGATTAGCATAAATTCTGTGCATCGCGAAGCGTGTTGCTGTGAACGGAGTGAACCGTAACCATGTATAATATTTTACCGATTTTCAGGTGGATTTTACCTTGACATAAAATTGGATGGATAGTACAGTTTATGTAACTGAAGAGATACATATAAAATTTTAAATCTGTTTTTGGAGACATCAGTGGGAAAGAATATTCTCATGAATTATCCGGATTATAGTTGAATAGTGAAAGCGAGGAATGATAAATGGCAAATGACCATGTAGAACACATAAGAATTGTACAGGAAACAGTTGCTGGCAAGGAGATTACTTTTGCACATGTAATGGGAGGGCCGGCTCCGGTCATATACCAGAAGCTTGGACTGAATCCGCAGGTGGATTACCGTTCATCTGCAATCGGAATTATGAATATGACACCGCCTGAATCTGCAGTGATCGCATCTGATATTGCGGTAAAAAGCGGAAATGTTTATCTGGGATTTGCAGATCGATTTACAGGCACACTGATCATTACGGGAGAGATTTCCGATGTAATGTCAGCGATGACTGAGGTTGTGGATTATTTCAGAGACACTCTGGGTTATGTAGTCTGCAAGATTACCAAAAGATAGGAAGTGTTGGGATGGCAGGGATGACAACCAGAGAATTACTGGAAAAGCTTTATAACCAGGATTATGAGAAACTAAAGGGAAAAAAACTGCGTATGACCAGGGTAAGGGTTCCGGGAAAGGAAGTGTGCCTGGCGCATGTGATCAATCCTTCACAGAGCTGTATTTATCAGAATCTTGGTTTGCATATTGGAGTCCATGAGGGAGAAGACCACACAGGAGAAGCAATCGGAATGATTCGTTTTACCCCATGGGAAGCAGTGGTTGTAGCTGCTGATATTGCAGTGAAAAGTGCAAATGTGGAGATTGGTTTCATGGATCGCTTCAGCGGATCATTGATCCTTACGGGAGGTCTGACGGAAGTTCAGACTGCAGTGGAAGAAGTGGTGAAATTTTTTAGAGAGGTGCTTGGCTTTAAGACTTGTGCAGTTCACAAAAGTTAAAACATACGAAAAGTCAGTTATTCTGTACCGATGGTGCTTATGTAACTGCCGGAATAGCTGAGAGAAGTGAAAGGGACAGACATTAAATATGAAGAAAATATTTCTGATGGGCAGAAGTGAAGCAGGTAAGACTTCATTAACGCAGGCATTAAAAGGCGAAAAACTTCATTATGTAAAAACGCAGTATACGAATACGAATGATGATACCATTGATTCTCCGGGAGAGTATGCAGAGTCCAAGCATTTCAGCGTAGGGCTGGCCTGTTTTTCTTTTGAAGCAGATGTGGTGGCAATGGTACAGTCAGCAGATGAACCTTTCAGTTTGTTTGGCTATGGCAGTAATGCATTTATTCTGAGACCACTGATAGGAATCATTACGAAAATAGATTCTCCTTATGCGAATATTCCAATGGTGCGTCAGTGGATGCTGAATGCAGGATGTGAAAGAAATTTTTCTGGTAAACAATGTGACCGGAGAGGGGATTGATGAGCTGAGAGCGTTTTTGAATGAGGATGTTCCAAAGCTGAGTCTGGAAGAAGCAAAATTCAGACAGAGTCTTGGTCTGAATGAATGGGATCCGCTGCCGGAAGGTGTGGAATATTGAAAAATATATTGATAAATAGTTGACAAGCTTGTTGCAGGGTGTTATTATAATGACAGTATAATTCCATACAGAACATATTAAGTGCTGATACTGTGAGAAAGAGCAGTACAGAAAGAGGGAATCAGGTGAGAAACCTGAGCGATCCGGTCACTGTAACAGAGGAGCAAATCTCAGAATGTCCATTGTGCCATAGCATGAGAAGGAGAGAGGAGCGATGAGCCTGGAGCCAGGAAACCTGCTTGGTATGGCGAGGTTAAACTTCCGTGTAAAGTGTAACAACCAACTCCGTTGAATCCGCAGCTTCGGAGTGTTGTCTGCTTTTATCGAAGGCAGACATTTTTTTATGGAATGCGCCTGTTCTTTATGAATTATACATGATTAAATGGCAGGCGATACTACTTCGGATTTATTCGTTCCCTCCGCGCACTCATGAACGGATTTTTTTTCTACCCCGGGGTAGCATCGCTCCCTCTTATTAATTTTAAATGTATGATCTGTGAAAAATACTGTAATGAATTTTCAATGCTTTGTTATGTGAAGAGAAATTGATAATTTATTAGAGTAATTTTTTTTATTTCGTCCTCTGTCCTCTGATGGGTGGGATTGATGGAGACTGAGAAAACGGAATTATTCTGGAAAGATAAAAACTTGCAACAGGAGAGGAGAGGTAGCAATGGAGAAACCTTATTGGGAAGGGAAAGAATATTCTTATTTCAGCCATAAGAAATGTGAATTTTTTCCGTGTCATAAGAATGCAGATCCGGATGATTTTAACTGTCTGTTCTGTTATTGCCCGCTATATGCCCTGGGTGAGAAATGCGGTGGGAATTTCCGGTATACGGAAAAGGGAATTAAAGACTGCACAAACTGTATGCTTCCGCATAAGCGGAAAAAACTATGGATATGTCACAGGAAAATACCAGGAACTGGCTGATATGATGAAAAGAGCAAAGGAAAGTATCAGCAAATAAGAGGAGAATGTGTCGCTGCTTAGAACGGAGTGAACAGTAACAATGTGTCAGATTAGCACAAATAAGAAAGAACGATTTTCATTGTAATACAATGCTTGTTCTGCTAGAATAAGGATAGCAAAAGAGAAGAGTCTGTAAGATTTTCAAGTCTGTTCTGAGTTAGTATATAAAGCATTTCACACACATTTTCCACACTTTTCACATGTACAGAAGAAAATGCATCACAGGCATTTGACGTCTTTTCTTGGCGACATTTTCTTGTCGGCAGAGCTCTGCATTTCTACATAGAGCCGTCGGAAAACAGGGAAAATTCACTGTTTTCCGACGGTTTTTGTCATTGATCATGGTTGAAAAACAAAAAAGATACTGATATAATGATATTATATTTATGTAAAGGAGTTAACTACTACATGAAAAAAATGAAATACAGCGATACGCGCATTGTCAGTTTTTCTGGCTTATGCAATGGTTTATACATCGGTACCAGCTGCGGGTCAGGAAATGTTTGGATCCGGAGTCAACAGGGAGACAGAAGAAAATACATCAGATCTGAAAGAATTTCAAAGTTCACAGGCAGATGAATTTGGAACAGATACGGGATCGGATGCAGAATTGTTCGGAAGCGATGATGCAAAACAGGAGTTTCAGGATGGAGAAAACTCAGAAGAGGGTACAGACGGAATCAGGTATATTAAGGGCCGTCCGTTGACAGAAGAGGAAAGAAAGGAAGAACTGGAACCCTTTAAAAATTTTAAAACCTTTGGATCCGGGAATTGAAGTGGAGAGTGATCTGACATCAGTTTATGCTGCATATGGAAACAGGGAGGCTGCATTTCCATCTTCCTATGATGCCAGAAAGGAAGGATTAGTTACGCCCGTAAAGAATCAGAATCCATTTGGAACCTGCTGGGCTTTTGGTATGGCAGCAATCATGGAGACTTCGCTTCTGGCACAGAACAAAGGAACCTACGATCTGTCAGAAGAACATTTATCATAATTTTTTCTCCAACAGACAGAATGATCCTCTTGGAAATACCCCTGATGATAAGAATTATGTACTGGGAAATTATCACGTGATAGGAGGTAATGATCACCTGGCAGCGATTTATCTCAGTACATGGTCGGGAATGACCACAGAGGCCGATGTACCATTTCCTACGGATTCTTCGCATCAGAATGATCTGACTGTGCAGATTCCGGAAAGTAAGGCTTATAATTCTGCAGCATATCTGAAAAATGCATCTGTTTCCAAATACAGTGAGGAACGTATGAAAGAAATGCTGCTGAATGACCATGCAGTATCCATTATGCTTTATATGAAGGAAAGTTATGTAAATCCGGACACAGCTGCATATTGTTATCCTGTTGGAAAATCAAATTCGACTGTAATTAATCATATTGTGACAGTGGTCGGATGGGATGATACGTATTCAAAGGATAATTTCCTTCCTGTTTCCAATGTAACATCTGATGGTGCGTGGATCATCAAAAACAGTTGGGGGGAGAAGAAAGGAGACGGAGGATATTACTATCTTTCTTATCAGGATCCCAATATCAGTAAACTTGTAAGTGCAGAGGCAGTGGCTGCTTCGGATCAAAAGTACAGGAATAATTATTTTTATGATGGTTCTTCAGCACTTTCAGTGATTCCGATACAGGCGGGACAGTCAGTAGCAGCAGTTTATGAGACAACTGCAGGAAAGGGAAAAGCAGAAGTCCTGGGGGAGGTTAATCTTGTTACAAACAGTGACAATGCCTGTTACAAAATTCAGATATACACCGATCTGACAGATCCATATGACCCGGAAAGCGGGACCGCTGCATATGCTGCTCCATATGAGTTTGAACAGCCAATCGCAGGTGTACAGACTATCAGTGTACCAGAGGTGGTTTTGAAACAGGGAAGCAGATATTCTGTTGTGATCACAAACAGTGGGATTGAAAAAAACAGCTTTGGAGTGGAAGCAAAGTCCAGTTATGGGAACTGGTTTACCTGTACGGCGGGGATAGAAACAGGGCAGACATTCTATAAGGGTGCATCGGAAACGGCCAGGTGGACAGATGGAAAGACGAAAAACTGGACGGCAAGGATCAAGGCACATACAAGGACCCTGAATCAGTCATGGGTGCCGGATACACCGGTATTTCAGGTGAAGGCATATAATTCCGGATATAACCTTATTTCATGGGAAAAAGTTTCCGGAGCTACAGGATATTATGTGTACAGAAAACCTGCAGCAGGTGGGAAGTGGTCCCAAATTGCAGATGTCGGGACATCGGAATTAAAATATAAAGATAGTAAGGTTACGGCTAATGCATCATACCGTTATACAGTAAAAGCATATTATGAAGCATCCGGAAAAAGATATTCAGGTAAATATAAAACCGGCGATGTGATTAAAGCAGCACCTGCAGTGCAGAAGGTTACTTCTGTGAAATCTGAGAAAAATGGAATCCGTATCCGGTGGAAGCCTCAGAAAAAATGTGACGGCTATTATATTTACAGAAAGAAAAAAGGGTGGTTCCTATCAATTGATAAAGAAAATTTCCAATGGAAATAGTTCTTCTTATCTGGACAAAAAAGCACAAAAAGGTGTATCATACTATTATGCGGTAAAAGCATATGTTAAAGAGCCATATGGAAATACATACAGCAAATATAAAAGTTCATCTGCTGTAAAAAGAAAATAAGAAATGAAGGAAAGCGATTATGAAGAGAAGGTTTGGAGGAACAGTAATAGCAATGGTACTGTGCTTTATTCTGACAGTGGTTTCTGTTTATGCGGATGATGGAAAGGGTCAGAATCCGGATTATGTAACAGATTATTATATGATCGTACAGAGTACACAGGGCGGGGTAGATATTTATGATGAAGCAGACACTCAGAGTGTTAAACTGAATGACAGCAAGATCCCAAATGGAACTGCCATTCACGTTCTGGGTGAGAAGAATGGAGCAGACAATAAAAAATGGGCATATACACAGTACCATGGAATGAACGGATATGTTCCTATGGATGATCTGGATCCGGCTTCCAGAGAAGAAGCTGCCAATGAGGAATATCGTACTTTCGGAGGCAAAGATGTGGATTTCGAAGTAAAGGTTCATGGAAACGTATCGGTTTATAACGGACCTGGAGAGAAATTTGATCAGGTTTCAGGAACAGAGGGAATCGCAGATGGGACAACTGTACATATTTTTCAGCATGTTCAGGGAGAAGACGGAACAAACTGGGGGAAAACAGACACAGATGGTGTAACACAGGGATGGCTGAATCTTGATCGTGATACAGATTACGTAAATGAAAATGTATCCGCAGATGCACCGGAGGCTACAGGCACATCAGGAAATGTTCCGGTGGCTGCTGTTACACCAACACCGGAAGCAACTCCAACTCCGAAAGCCACACCAACACCAGAGGTAACACCTACAGAAAAAGTGACACCGACACCGGAGGCAACACCTACAGAAGAAGCAACGCCAACACCGGAAGAAACAGAGAAGCCTGCTTCGACAGAAGACAAGGAATCCGATGATAAGCAGAGTCAGAAAACATCAGGAAAGAATGTAAAAGCAGATTCAGGAATGAAGAATCCTGTAATCTGGATTAGTGGTATCGGGATTATTGTTATCATAATTTTACTTATTTATTTCCTGAAGAAGAAAAAGTAAGAGTTAAAATCATTAAAGAATGCCGTCGACGGCAGAGAACAGTTACAAAATAAACAGTGGAACTAAAAGAGCAGCGCATCGGATGATGCAGCTGCTCTTTTTAGAAAATGTGTGTGTATAATTGAGACGTTATGAGGAAACCTCAAATCAGTCTTAATTAACAAAAACTATTAATGTGTGTGCATATATAGTCTACAATTTTTTTGCAATTTAATCAAGATGGAATTTTATAGAACGTGATATATTTGTTACTGTTCACACACCACTATCCCGCGAGGTGTTTTGGCATGAATATGCCAAAATCCCGAGACATACAAGCCAAAATTCCATTGCCGCAGGCAATCTGGAATGAATTTTGGCTATGTTACTGAGAACGGAGTGAACAGTAACATATATTTTTGAGGAAAGAGGCTATTCAGACTTTTTACTTGCGTAACTCTGGCGGGAAACGTATAATAGGAAAAAGTAATACTCGAGGGTGAGGAAAAGAGGATGAAGATAACAGAAGAACTGTTAAATGAGATGAAAATTAAGGATGAGAACTTTTCTGACGGTTTGATCAAGCCGGACGGCGATTACGTAAGAATACCCAGAGGACATCTTCATGGAATGATGGAATTGCTTCCATGGACAGAGAACGAAATCTGGAAAATGATCCCGGATGATGATTCTCCGCTGTTCTGGCTGATTGAGAAAACAGGATGCGTTCTTACGGATTATAATAATTCTATTGGCATGAAGATGACACCTGCTCAGCAGACTGTGTTTGATATGATGCGAAAACATGGGGTTCTTACAGATGATTATTACGATCTGACGAAACAGAGGGAGAAAGTAAGAGAAGCCAGAGAACAAAAAGAGAATCGAAAGTAGTAGTTAAGTGTATATGAATATATGGAATTGAAGCGATGGAAAAGTATGCTCATTAAAGTCATCCGACGCAGAAGCAACAATATATAATATTAAAAAGCAGCATATCAGAGTTATGGATCATAACCTGATATGCTGCTTTTTAGCGTGTCTGAAGGAAAAAACTTCAGTTTTGGAATCTGATTGTTGAGAATCAGTGATTCCGGAAACATAGCCTGGTGGACAAATTCTGCGGAATAAGTGAAATCGCCCACATGATCTTTTCCGTGACTGTCGCTGGATAAAATGATCGGAATCTCATATTTCTGACAGAAATAAAGAATTTCAGTCGCATTGGATGTTGTATCTCCGCGATAGCCGTTTGGAGAAAGAGAAGCTTCGTTTATTTCAAAGATAACATTCTCCTGCAATGCAGCAATAGCCAGAGTTCTGTAATCCACCGGGAAATGCGGATCATCACAATGCCCGAGGACTTTTACAGCAGGATGTTTCATGGCGTTGATATAGGCCAGGGTATTCTCAGCAGCAGCGCCGGAACGGTAATTCTGCTGATGCATACTGATGATCGCATAATCCAGTCCATTCAGCAGATCATCTGACAGGTCGATGTGCCCGTCAATATCAAGAATGTTCAGTTCAACGCCATAAAGAACATCAATTCCAAAGCGTTTTTTAGGGACAGAATGGAAGACTTCTGAAATATGAGGAAGTCCCGGAAGTGAGAGTCCCGGGACCATGATCTGAAATTCCAAGAAGCTTCAGACCCTTATGACTGGCTTCCTTTGCCATATCTGAAATGGTACAGGTGGTGCCGTGCCCACTGGCAATGGAATGCGTGTGAATATCGGAGAGATACATATAAGTTTTCCTTTCTGAATGAAAAATAAGCGTGTCAGGAATGCTTTATGAGACAAGTATGGCAGAAGAAAAAGTGAAATGTCAATCATAAAAAGCAAAATAAAATGTTACTGTTCACTCCGTTCTCAGTACCGTAGCCAAAATTCATTCCAGATTGCCTGCGGTAATGGAATGAATTTTGGCTTGTGCGTCTCGGAATTTTGCCACATTTATGCCAAAACACATCGCGGAATAGTGATGTGTGAACAGTAATATAAAAATATCAAAATATCCAAAACAGAAGAAAAATAAATATACAACTCTACTATGATCTGACGTAGGATTTCACATTCTGATGAGCTGGATTAGGATGCGTTATTTACGAGGATTGCTATAAACAGATTGTTGTCAAATACAATTCGAGAGGAACTCAGGTCTGTGGGGTGATGTTTGGAAAAATGGCTGTCTTTTATGTTGCTTATTATTCTTGACGATTGAATCAGAGGACTTACCTGATTTTG
>ENA-OQES01000104-OQES01000104.1-human-gut-metagenome-genome-assembly--contig:-NODE-104-length-34564-cov-3.952754_pt1 | contig 34564 bp, 36 predicted proteins | sample MGYA00242798_ERZ504641 | MGnify/ENA primary metagenome ERZ504641 (study PRJEB26092, sample SAMD00036327) | human gut metagenome | host: Homo sapiens | study: EMG produced TPA metagenomics assembly of...
CATTTTTTGCATACCATGTGGTATCTTTTTACCGCTGGCTGCCAACTTTTTATATGACTGTAATTGTTCAGTACCTTCACAGTTACAGTGGCTACTGAATAGCTACGATAGTTTGTAACTATTCAGTAGCCACTGTACCGCGAGGTGTTTTTGGCATGAATATGCCAAAATCCCGAGACATACAAGCCAAAAATGCCATCACCGAAGGTGAATTTTTTATGCATTTTGGCTCGTAACTGTGAAGGTACTGAACAGTTACGATAGTTTTATTATAAAGAACAGTCGAAAAAGTGGAATGTACTTTCTTGTGCATCGGATGGTTTATGTTGTATACTTAACTTATCAAATACGTGTTGAAATGTAACTATTCAGTAGCCACTGTCCCGCGAGACATTTTGGCTCGTAACTGTGAAGGTACTGAACAGTTACGTTGAAATTATATTTATGACAGGGGGATTTTTATGGAACCATCGGTGTATGATCTTACTTACAATGATCTCAATCCCCGCTTTCTGTTCTGCTGTAATCTGCTTCGAACAGAGCCTGAGATGAATTATCATTGTCATGATTTTATTGAATTTGTGCTTATACTGAAAGGAAAAACAACATTTCGTATAGATGAGAAGCTATATGATGTGGAAGAAGGGTCCGTGATTTTGCTGAATCCCGGAACATATCACCAGAGCCTTCCTGCAGCCGGAACTTCTGCCCGGGAAGTTTATCTGGCTTTTTCAAATGTGGAATTTGCCGGATGTACCAGAGGGCATTTTCCTCTTTTTAAAAATTATCAGCTGCTGGCAACATTGCCGGACAGTTATAAAGAACCGTTGTTTCGGCTGTGTAACCTGATGGAACAGGAGTCGAAGACCTGCCAGCCGGGGCGGTATTTTATGCTGAAATCCTATCTGATTCAGGTGATCTGTCTGCTTTGCAGATATCAGAAGCAGGAACTTGAGGAAGATGTAAAACGTCAGTATGCACCGCGGTATGAGTTCAAGTCGGTAAATAAGAAGTATGTAGTTCAGCAGATTATGCATTATATGGAGACACATTATAAAGAGAAGATTTCGCTCGATCAGATTGCGGCAAATATGTATCTGAGTTCTTTTTATATCTCGAAGATTTTCAAAAGTGAGACAGGGGATACGCCGATCAATTATCTGATCAGCCTGCGGATGCAAAAGGCCCGGGAACTGCTGGATGAGAACCCGGAGCAGTCGATTCAGGCTGTGGCGATTGCTGTGGGATATGAGGATGCTTATCATTTCAGTAAGTTGTTTAAGAAGTATTTTGGGTTGTCGCCACTTTATTATAAGGCAAGGATTCCGCAGTAAGGTTTGTTGGGATGTTGTGAGCCCCGGAAGCCGCGATCCCTCCTCGGTGCGCGCTCAGGTCTGCGTTCGGTTTGAGCCTGTAGTCTCAAACTCGTACTCGACAAGTTCGCGCGCACCGAGGAGGGATCGCGGGCTTCCGGGACATTGGACTTTGTCGGCTGCTACTGTCCTTTACGCCCTGACATTATGTTAAGCTGAAGTATATGAAAACAGATTATGTTTTCAATTTAAAATACTATTATTCTACAGATGCCACACCAGATCTTTGGCCGGAACCACTTCGTACTCACCGGCTTTGGCACCTACGCGGAGGTAGACGTTTTTGATTCCAGCCTGGATGATAAGGCGGGAGCAGATGGGGCAGGGTTTTGCGCGGTGAACAGAATTATCACCGGGGTTGATGCCGGCAAGGTAGAGGTCGGCACCGATGGTCTGCTCGCGGGAGCAGTTTAACAGTGCGTTTTGTTCGGCGTGGATGGCGCGGCAAAGACCGTACCCCTCTCCCTGATGCATACCCAGTTTGATTCTCGGACACTCGCCGATATCGCAGCAATTGTCGTAGCCGCGCGGGGATCCATTATAGCCGGTGGAGATTACCACATCATCTTTTACGATCACCGCACCGTATTTTCGTTTGATGCAGGTGCTTCGATAGGCAAATGCTTCGGCTACATTCAGGTACGTATCTATTTTGGATATTCGTTTTGTTCCTTCCGGACCTACCATTTTGTTTCCTCCTGATCATCTTAATGTACTCTCGGAATCTTACTTTTCTTTCTATAGGATAGCTCAGAAGCAAAGTTTTGTAAACCATGATCTTATGGTTTTTTGACGTATTGTTCACGCAATTCATATTGCTTCATTAGATCCGTTTTTGTATGCATTGTACACAAAAAGCAGACAGTAACAACTGTTTAAAGTTATTCCTGTCTGCATTTTTTTATCCGCAAGCCTGTTTGTATTCCATCAGTTTCCGGCGTGCCTGCTGATTCAGGTGACGGGGTACCTGGATCTGAACGGTGACGTACTGGTCGCCGTGGACGTTCGGATTTTTCATGGATACAATTCCTTTTCCACGCAGCCGGATCTTGCTGCCCGACTGAGTCCCTTCTTTTATCTTACAACTAACATCCCCGTATAATGTAGATACTCTGGCTTCTCCGCCGAGAGCGGCGGTTGTGTATGGGATACTGACCGTGGTGTAGACATCGGCGCCTTTCCGTTCGTATCCCGGTTTTCTTCCGACCTTTGCTTTCAGGAGCAGATCGCCAGGTTCACCGCCTCCGATTCCCGGATGACCTTTTCCACGCAGCCGAACGCTCTGTCCGGTATCGATTCCCGCAGGAATATGCACTTTCAAAGTGCGGTTGCCTCCTGCTTCCTGCAATGTGATCATCTTGTCGCAGCCAAATACAGCCTCATCAAAGGTAAGCGAAATCTCTGCTTCCAGATTCTCCCCTTTTCCGGAATAAGTTTCGTGAAATCCATGGTTACCATAGAACCCATTATTTTCTCTCTGATGGAACTGCTGATAGAAGCCGCTGTCGTTATGAAATCCTTCGCTGCGGAAATTCCCGCCTTTTGCTCCCCGGCGAAACATATTTCCAAACAGATCTCCGAAGATGTCATCTCCACCTGATCCGTTAAAATGGTACTCCCGATAACCATTCTGGCTATTATCACCGCCGAAGTTTTCATATCCATATTGTTTCTGTGCTCTCGCGGCATCCGCATTGAATCCCGGCTCGAAGGCGATATGTCCGAATTCATCGTATAATTTTTTCTTTTCCTCATCTCCCAGTACTGCATAGGCTTCCGAGATTTCTTTGAATCGTTTTTCTGCCTCTGCATTACCGGCGTTGGTGTCCGGATGATATTTTTTCGCCAGTTTCCGGTAGGCTTTTTTAATTGCCGAACTGTCTGCCTCTTTGCTTACGCCAAGCACTTCATAGTAATCTCTTTTATTTTCCACTTGTTCCACCTCCTTTGGGAACTTGTTACATCCTGTACATTTGGCTTGCTGCCTGTATATATAAAAAATGAGAGACTCCGGATATAAAGTTTGTCCTGTCCCTCTGTGGTAATCTCTATAGTGAACGGGTTTTAAAACCCTGTTATTTTCCTTTTTCTGTTCACTCGATTTCACAGTAATGAGCGCACAGTTTATTTATCCGGCAGGCGCCCGGTTCGCGCCTGCCGCATGAATGGATAAAACTCGTAATACGTGTTTTGTCTCAATTTTCATCTCCTTGCTCTTTTATGCAATAGAGATGTATTTTGCTTCTTTTACTTCCGGTTTTGCTTCTTTTTTCGGAATCTCCAGTTTCAGGACACCGTCTTCAAATTTTGCTTTGATGTCTTCCTGAGTGATATCTTCTCCTACATAAAAGCTTCTCTGACAGGTTCCACTGTATCTCTCTTTGCGGATGTACTTGCCGTCTTTGTTTTTCTCTTCTTTGTTCTGTTTGGTCGATGCGGTAATGATCAGGTAGCCGTCTTTGACTTCTCCCTTCACGTCTTCTTTCTTGAATCCCGGCAGGTCAATGGATACGTCAAATCCGTCTTTGTTTTCTACTACATCGGTTTTCATCAGGGCGTTCTGTGCACTCTGTGTATAAGTTCTCTCCGGAACTCCAAAGAAATCATCCATAAAATTCTCACCAAAAATACTAGGCATTAACATAAGTCATTTCTCCCTTCTATTTGTTCCGCCCGGTGGCGGAGTGATTGCTTAATTGATTATTCGTGTAGAACATCCGGTAGTTGAACTTCTTTATTTCTCTTCCTTTGTTCTATCTGTACTATAACACCTGTATTAGCACTCGTCAAGTGGGAGTGCTAATTTTTTTGTGAAAATTTTGTGTCTTTTCTTCTTGTTCTTTTGTTCCTGTTCTTTTGTTCCTGAAGTTTACAGTTTCAGAAGGTCTGTGCCGTCTTTTTTTCTGGCGGTAGCCGGCAAAGTCCTGACTGCCTTTGTACATGCGGCTGCTGCCGTTGGTGGTCTCCGGGGCGATGCCTGGAGCTGTCAGGATATCGGTGGCGGCGGAGAGGCAGATTGGAGCCGGATCACCTTCCGGGGTATTCTGATAGTTTACATATGTATTACTCTGATAATATGCCTTGGGGCTGTTGTAGGTCCAGGACTCTTCTTTGGGGGCGTTTCCGGCGTAGATGATAATGTTGTCGGTGACTTCGATTCCGCCGCCTTCGATCATTGTATCGCCCCAGATCCGATGACGGATAAAGTCCACGCCTTCTTTTATATAGAAGATATTGCCATAGATTTTCGCGTCCACGTTTCGTACCGGGGTCAAGATGCCCGTTCCGTCATTCTGACTGATGTTGTAGCGGAAGATGTTGTTGACGCTCTCGCCCTCACAAAACATCACACAGCCACCGCCATTGTTGCAGCTGTAGTTGTACTGGTAGATCGTTCCGTCACCGGAGTCGGCATCCCACGCCTGACCATCCTGATTATAGACAGTGTTGTAGACTTCGTTGTACTGGAACAACGCTGTTTTGCATTTCCATGGCCAGATGGCGGCTGCGGTCATACCGCCACGGTTTCCTTCTTCGTTGTACAGATCCGGGTGGATGTCCACAGCGATATTTTCGGACACATTGTACTGAATCAGCGGTTCAAAACAGTACATCGGTGTGATGCCGTCTCCGCCGATATCTTTGACAAAGTTGTGTTCGATCACAACATTGGTGGATCCGTAGGTTTTCATCACTTCATCGGGCAGTTCCAGTGTGGTAAATTTGTCATGCTGGTACGTGTAGCCTGCGGCAATTCCCCATCTGCGGCAGTTCTCAACTTTACAGTGGTGGATATGGATACCGTCATAACGGGCAATTCCGGTCTTTTCTTCGTCATCCGGACGGGAGACTGACATGTAGATGCCGCCATTGTTCAGATGTTTGTCGTAGATATTTCCCTCTACATCATGGATATACAGATGATCGAGTTCGATCTCATGGAGTGTCCCGTGATTCTTTGCAATCACGGATACGCCGGTGCGGTTCATACGGTCTGCCTGGTTCAGGCGTTCATTTTTGACGCATGGGTTGTTTGTAATTTCCAGATTCCGGATGGAAATGTATTCTGCATCGTATAAAAGAACCGCTGAGGACAGATAGCCTTTCCAGGTATGTACTACATTGTCCAGATGTCCGCCATAGTTCTGATACCAGATCCCATTTCCGTCCGTCTCGATCCGTGGAAGACCACCCTCCCCGTACGCATCTACAACAACCAGAGCCTCCTTTGTTCCACCTGCATACAGGTGCAGGTACTCTCCGATAAATACTGATCCCCGCTCCAGAAGGATCTGATCGCCCGGCTGAATCTCCATCTGGTTTACCTTTCTCAGACTGCGGAATGCTTTCTCCGGTGCATACCCGCTGTTTGCATCATCTCCGTTTACACTGCTCACATAAATTGCTCTTCCCATACAAAAACCTCCTTGTAATTTCTATAATTATAAAATTTATCCTCTGCTACTTTTTCTTCTGCAGATAACAGAAAAGTGCCGGATTCTTACATCTGACACTCTTTTTCCCTGTTGTAAATACACCTCTTAAGATACTCTGTTCTATCCGATCAGAATCGCATACTGATTTTTTCCAGCATTCTCCCGGCTCCGCCTGGTTGATTCCCGGCTTTTGGGAAATATCTTCACAAAACCCTTCATCATCACATCTTCCCGCCCAGGGTTCCAGACAGACATACGGTCCTTTCGGAAGGGACCAGATTCCAAAACTGCAAAATTCATCGATACAACGGACTCCCGCATAAAGCTGCCCGGTGGCTTTTCTTCTGAGCCATACTTCCCGGATCTGTGCATCGTCAACTACCAGCGTGTCCACATCAAACAGCTGGTCACTTAACACCAGCGTATGATCTGTCAGTTTCACCCGGTATTTTTGATCCGGTTTTCCGGTACCGTTGACCAGATCGACTGCGGTAGCGGTAAACTCTGTATTTTCCGGAAAATATAGTTCGTAGTCTTCTTTCTGTTCTCCTTCTTTTTCAAAACGGAAGCCCGGATGTCCGCCAATCGTAAAACTCATGACTTCCCCGGATCGGTTTTCCACTTCCCAGCTGACGAGAACCTCTTTTTCTCTCAGTTCATAGGTAATCCATAATACAAAATCAAATGGATAGTACTTTCTTGTCTCTTCGTCAGACATTAACCGGTAGCGAAGTTTTTCCGTACCTTCTTCCACACAGGTGAATTCTTTTTCTCTGGCAAATCCATGCTGACGGGTCTGATATTCCTTTCCGTTGATCTTCATTTTTTTCTGCCAGGTACTTCCCACATTCGGAAAAAGAATCGGAGACCGGTAGCTCCAGAAAGCCGGATCCCCATTCCAGAGAATCTCCGCACCGGTATCCTTTCTCATAATCCGCATCAGTTCTGCTCCGCGGTCACTGACTTCTACATAAAGGAAAGGATTTTCTATCTTTCTTTTCATCGTTTGTTACCCCTCTTACACGCTCTGTTTTCTTATTACTATACCCTGTTTTTTTCCAGTAATCCAGTACGGCCTTTTATATTTTTGCAAAAAAAAGGCAATCAGAAAGTAAATTCTTTTCTGTTTAGCCTTTTTTCTCATTCTTTTATGCTATATTTTTTCGTTAATTCGTAACTGTAGTTATATTTAATTCAATTTCATGGATCAGTTCCAGTACACGTCTTGCACAGTGTTCCAGATCCGCACGGGTAAGTTCACCAAGTTCCATAGCCTTCTTCACACGTTCCGGATACCCGGTTGCCATCTTGACATCATTGCCGGCTTTGATCTCTTTGTAATGCTCGCCACGGGTCCACCAGTCTGTGGTAACCATACCCTGGAATCCCCATTCTCCGCGAAGAATGTCTTCCAGAAGTTCTTTATTTTCCGAAGCTCTGTGACCGTTGATCACGTTGTAGGAGCTCATGATCGTCCACGGATCGGATTCTTTTACGATAATTTCAAACTGTTTCAGATAAATCTCACGAAGGGCACGTTCGGATACACGGGAATCGCTGTGCTTTCTGTTTGTCTCTTTGTTGTTGGCGGCAAAATGCTTTACGGAAGCGCCGATATGCTGAGACTGGATACCACGTACCATACCTGCTGCCATCTTACCTGCAAGCAGCGGATCTTCGGAATAATACTCGAAGTTTCTTCCGCACAAAGGATTTCTGTGAATGTTGACAGCGGGTGTCAGCCATACGGCGATATTATTTTCTTTCACTTCTTCTGCTCCGGCTGCACCTACCTGTTCTACCAGATCCGGGTTCCAGGTGTAGGCAAGAAGAGTTGCGCATGGCCATGCAGTTGTACACACGCCACATTCCGGTGCGATACGAAGACCTGCAGGTCCGTCGGCTGTCATAATGTTCGGTACACCGTAATCCGGCAGGTTACCGAAACCAAAAGTATTTGCCACACCGGTATTTGGCTGACCTCCAAGCAGTTCGATCAGATCATCGTCGGAAAGCTGGCTCATGAACTCGTCCAGAGTGATCTTTCCTTCTGCTACTTCGATAAACGGTTTTACGCCATTTTTTTACTACGTAGAGTACAAGACGCTGCTCGCGGAAGCGTACCTCCGGCAGGATGCCCTCATCAGTTCCCGGAACCATTTTTTCAAATGCACAGGCATTGGGATCATTTCCTTCAGTCTGAGGCAGTTCCTCGTAGGTTCCGTCGGAAAGCATTCTCTTAGACAGACCTGACGGTGTCAGCTTTGCTTCCAGCTGTTTTACCACGGTATCTTCTGCTACCAGATATTCATAAGCTGTTTTTTCGTTATTTCTTACGGAGGTTCCAATATAAAAAGCATATGCGCCTTTTTCCAGAACATAAGCAGATTTTGCTACTTTTCCAAGATCATCGTAGGATGCCATTGCTTCTTTTGTGACGGTCAGTACCATCGTATGACTCTCACCGGGCTGCAGAAGGCGGGTTTTCTTAAATGCACCCAATTCTTTCGCCGGTTTCTTTAACAGTCCCTGTGGTGCACTGTAATACAGCTGTACGACCTCCTTACCGGCCATATCTCCGGTATTGGTTACTTTCACCTGTACGTTGATAGAGTCTGCCTCTTCCCATGCTTTCTGTGTCTCCACCTCGAAGGTTGTGTAGGACAGACCGTAACCGAACGGATAAACCACTTTTTCAGCTGCGCCCGGAATCGTCTCAAAATAACGGTAACCAACGTAAATATCTTCGGTGTAATCCACATATTCTACAGACTCATGGAAGTTTTCCGTGGACGGATAATCTTCCAGTCTTGCGGCAAAGGTATCTGCCAGTTTACCGGATGGATTGACCAGACCGCACAGTACCTGTGCCATTGCGGTTCCGCCTTCCATACCGCCCTGGCCACCGTATAAAGCAGCACCGATCTTATCATCTCTCTTGATCCAGGACAGATCGATCACACCACCGATGTTCAGGACAACTACAATCTTATCATATACTTCTTCTATCTGCGCCAGCAGCTTTTTTTCTCACCCGCTGTCAGGTAAAAATCCCCATCCGGATACAATTGCGCAGACAGTTTCGGCATGCTGGTCTCGTCCGGCCACGGATTGAACTCGCCATTGTATTCCACACTGGAACGATCCCATCCTTCTCCGGAAAAACGACTCAGTACAACAAGCGCAGTATCCCCGAATGCTCTTGCGCCATCCAGAAGTTCCTGTGGAAGTTCCGGTTCTTCGGTCATACCTGGTGCTCTTCCGATTGCATACTGTTCTTCTACATTTTTCTTATAAAAATTTGCTACCGGTTCGTATACCTGTACTTTATCTTCCAGGGTTTTGAAACCATCATACAGATTATGTACATAAGATACGGTTACATCGCCGCTTCCGCCGCCGCCTTTGACATAGTCAAAACTTCCGCGTCCGAACAGTGTGATCCGGGAACCGTTCTTTAACGGCAGGATATTGTTCTCATTTTTCAAAAGCACCATACCCTCTGTCGCTGCCTCCAGGGATAATGCAATATGTTCTTTGCTTGCTGTTACATATCTGCCTGCTTCCAGGGGAAGATTTGGCTGATACATGACTCTTGTCCATTTTTTCATCACAACCTCTTTTCCGGCCGTCCCGCCGCACTCTCCGGCGAACCGCCATGCCTGTTATTTTCGTTACTGTTCACTCTGTGACCAGTAACTATTTTCCTGCGGCGCAATCGCCACCCACTACATTTTATTTTACTCAAAAAACAGAGATTTTCCAGATAGGATTTCGGCTGATTTATAGGTCAATTCCGACTTTTTACTTTTAAAAGTGCCAGGCACTCTTACAAAGTTCTTGCGTAGAAATGCCTGACACCTATATGCTTTCTGCATTTTTACGATTCTTTCAACTCTTACGGATGAATCTTAATCACACCTTTTACAATGTCTGCCTTATTATGCACACTCTCATCCATCGCCCGCTGCACATCGTCAAGATCGTAAATATTCGTAACGATTCCTTTTACGTTTACTTTTCCGGAAGCTACCGCATCGATTGCAATCGGATAGATATGGCGGTAACGGAAGACCGTTTTGAAAGTCAGTTCTTTGTCGAGAACCAGACTCATCGGCAGGGTCATCTCACCGCTCTTGCTGTAGCCGACCAGAACGATCGTGGAACCCTTCTTCGCCATATGGATCGCCTGTCTGGTGGTGATCTCTGTACCGGCGGTCTCGATGATCAGGTCCATACCGGCCCCGCCGGTCAGTTCCTGTGCTTTGGCGATCACATCCTCTTTTGCGCCGTTGATCACTCCGGTTGCGCCCAGTTCCAGGGCTTTTCCAGACGTTTTTCCATGATATCTACCACATAAACCTCAGATACTCCACGGGCTTTCAGTGCCATCATGGAAACCAGACCGATACATCCTGCGCCCATCACCACTGCTTTCTGTCCCAGATGGGCATCTCCCTGGATCGCTGCATGGAAACCGACAGCCAGAGGTTCGATCAGCGCACCCTCCAGTGTGCTTACATTCTCCGGGAGTTTGAAACAGAGATCTGCCTCATGCGCAACATACTCCTGAAATACACCATCTACCGGTGGAGTTGCGAAAAATACGACATCCGGACAGAGATTGTATTTGCCCTGTTTACAGAATTCGCAGTGTCCGCAGGTCTTTCCCGGCTCCAGAGCTACTTTGTCGCCGACTTTCAGATGTTTGACATCTTTTCCCACTTCCACGACAACACCACCCGGCTCATGACCGAGAACAAACGGCGGTTCTACCACATAATCGCCGATGGCTCCGCTCTCGTAATAATGCAGATCCGATCCACAGATTCCTACATAATCCAGCTTTACCAGAACTTCATCATCCTTCGGCGTCGGAATGTCACGCTCCGTAAATCCCATCTTGCCGATACCGTTCATCACTGCTACTTTCATCTTACCTTCCATGTGAAATGCCCTCCATATATAAGTTTTTAAAACTTAATAAAATAGTTTTATTATCTTTTTCAAAGATAACTCTTTTCGATGGAAATGTCAATTATAAAAAGCAATATTTTTTTCATGTGCAAATGCATTTTGGTCTGTGACCGGGAAGATACTGAACAGTTCTTTGTATGCATCGTTCTTCTCCGGATACTCTTTCCGGATCTGTTTCATTTTATCTTATTTACTCTTCATCTTTTTTGCTTTTCCTTACCTGCAAGGAAGATACCTGCGCCTGCAGCTGTTTTTCCTGCTGCGGCTGCTGTTCCTGCGGCTGCGCCACTGAAGTGTACGCCTGCGGCTACTGCAGCTACTACTGCTGCCACACCGCCTCCAATCGTACCGTAGAATGCCGGTTTGTTGTTGTAGAACTGTACCCATGTATTTGCAGATACCAAGACGTCTACGCTTGCGGTTGTTGCTTCGTTGTTTGCTTTGTCATAAGCTTTCACAGATACGTTCTGGAATGTGTTGGAAGAATCCACGCTCAGTTCCAGAGAACCGCCGTTTGCAGATACTTCGTCCGCATCGAAGGTCTGTTTCAGCTCATCGTCTACGTAATACTCAACTTTATCCAGAGCCATGTTATCATCTACGTTTGCTGTGAATTTCTGGCTTTCTACTTTGTATCTTCCGCCGTCTTCGATGTTAGCCAGGGAGATAACCGGTGAAGTCTTATCCACTGCAAAGAGGATATCTTTGGACTTGGCTGTGTTGGTTGTTACGTTGGTTGCACGGTCTTCGGAGTAGATGGAAACGTTGTAGTCTCCTTCATTTTCGAAGTTGGATGCGTTGATGGTGTACTTGTATTCTTTCCAGCTTACATCGCTTCCGGACTCACTTACTTCAAAGTCTTTGTTCTGTTCCAGAGTCTTCTGTGTTCCGTTCTCGGATACCGTCAGTTCCCGGAAGGTCAGGGTATCTACGTTGATCTCGGATACTACCAGATTCTTCGGATCGTTGGTGTAACCATTCTTGATCAGTTCTTCTGTATAATCGTCATACAGATAAGTAGAACCGTCACGGTTTACAGAGAAGCTCTTGGATGTGCTATACTGATTTCCTGCTTTGTCAGTTGTCTCAGCAGTCAGAGTATAGATATCATCCATATTTTCTTTGAAGTTGTAGAAAGTAAGTGTCTGACCTTTGTTGCTTGCCGTGGAAGTGTACATGCCTGTGGTATCTACCTCTCCCTTGTTGGCTCCGGTCAGGTGCACAACTGTCTTGCCACTGTCGAAGTTGATATCGTTCAGTGTGATAACAGGAGCTACTTCTCCGTTATTTGCGGAACGATCTTCGATGTTGGTGATCTCTACAGTCGGTTTTGTCTGATCAACGGTAAAGCTTTCTGTTGCATATGGATCGGATACATTGCTTGCCAGGTCTGTTGCACTGATGGTAAATGTATAATCTGCATCTGCAGAGTAAGAAGCGGTTGCCACATGTGTATCCCCGGATCCTGACCATCCGCTTACGCCCGGTGCGGAAGCTGCTGCACCATCCAGCTGTGCTGTTGTTGTAACTGTCACTTCACCAGGATTGAAATTATGCTCGGTGATGGTGATGGTTGCTGTTCTTGCTTCTTTGTAATAGTTGTTGTTCAATGCGCTGTTGTTGTCATAAGAAACCTGGATCACAGGTTTTGTCTTATCAACAGTGAACTCATCCAGTTTCTCAGTATTGGACTTGTTGCCTGCCAGGTCGAAGCAGTCATAAGTTACAGTGTAATCACTGTCACCGCTGAAGGTTACAGTAGCTGTATGGATCTCTCCGTTGTGAGACCATCCGCTGATGCTGTATCCGCCGCCTGCTGTAGATGTAACCTGTGGCTGGTAGCTTTCATCAAAGTTACGCTCGTCTACTGTTATTGTCAGAGTTTTGTCATTGTTGTAGTATTTTCCGTTGTGTACATCGCTCTGATCGAAAGAGAATGTTACGATTGGGGCTTTGTTATCCACTTTGATACTGATTTCTTCAGATGCTGCATCGTTGGTGGACCAGTCATCTGCGGTAACTTTCACACGAACATCGTTGGAGTAGAAGTTATCCGGGTTGATGGTTACATGTCCGGTCCAGCCCTGCAGGTGAGATGTTCTCTCCAGGTTTGCCAGTGTTCCGGATTCTACATAACCGGTGGTTCCGTTTGTGATTGTGTAGGAAATTGTCTTCAGTCCTGCATATGCATCGTTTACAACAGGATCGGTAACACTGATGTCAAATCCAGGATTATCGGCAGCGCTGTATACACCTTTGCCCCATCCAGGATTGGTAGGAGTGATCTTCACTACCGGTGCCACATTATCAACGATGATTCCGTCAGTACTGATGTACTGGATATTTCCTGCTTTATCTGTGATCTTTTCATATACAACCAGGTTCTGGCTTGCTGCCAGGCTGATCTTGCTGCTGTAACCGGTCCATCCGGTTCTTGCTTCCAGTTCACTTCTTGTCAGTGCTTTTGCAGAGGTCAGATACTGAGTAGCTGCCACACCTGCAGTCTCATCATCACTTGTCATAGAAGCTCTTACACTGTTCTTACCAAAGTGTCCAAATGTAATTGCACTCAGGAACTTGTTCCATGTCTCAGAAGCAGATCCGTTCACCAGATCTTCTACTGTTACAGTACCTTCCGGTTTTACACGGTCAAGGGTAACTGCCTGTTTGATGGTTTCATTGATCGGGTTACCAGCCAGATCGGTGTAGTCATAAGCGAAATCATAGTTGGCATCTACACTGATAGTCGGCAGAGACAGTTCATATACAAAACGGTTGTCTTCTGTGCTGACATTTCCTTTGTTGGTCCATTCTTCGCGGATCGCTGCGTCATAATCTGCAACTTTCACTGCTTTTCCTTTGCTGTTTACTGCTGTGTAAGCAACTTTTGCATCTTTTGCATCAAAGTTTCTCTCCGTGATCACTGCTGTTACAGCTACATAAGATACTTCTTCATTGGCATATGCACGTCCCTGGGACGGATCCAGAACGAAACTTGTTCCGTTCGGACGATATGCAGTGTAAGTAACCTGCATATCAGGTCTTACTGTGTCGATCACAAAGGAGAATTCCTTGTCTTCTCCTGTATTTCCGGCTGCATCGGCTACTTTAGTCTGTACCGTGTATTCACCGTCTTTGTGGAATACGATCGTGAATTTGTATACGGTACTGTCTGTGGTATCTGCAAAATCATTCACCGGATCCATTGAGATTTCTTTGATACCCAGAGCATCTTTCTGAGAATTCAGCTCTTCCAGAGTATAAGTGACTCCGTTCAGTGTTACTTTCAGAACATTTAAGAAACGCTCGGTTACGTTGACAGAATAGGTTACATCACTGTTTGCATATTGGGCATTTAAGAATGCGCCATTGTTATTTGCCTGTGCATAAGAAGATTCTACTGTCGGCGCGATAGAGTCCAGAACCAGTGTGTAGTCTGCACGGGTTTCCATTGCATTGCCTGCATTGTCATTGGCTGTTGCGGAAACTGTGATCACCTGGGATTTTTCCGGGTTGTTCTTCAGTTCCAGAAGTTTTTCGATGGTACAATATTTTTGAAGTTCTTCCAGACTTACATCTTTCGGGAAGCCATATTCATTTGTTTCTGTGGCTTCTTCCTCTGTGTCATTTTTTGCCATCTCCCCAGTATCTGGAAATGATATACTGCATTTTTTCCAGTCCGGAGTAGAATTTGCTTTCACTTGCGTTTTCTTTTGCTGTCAGATTCAGTTTTGCATCGCCTGAGTAATAGGTTCTGCTATTAACTGTTCCCTGCTGGGTTGTTGTTTCTGCAGGATCTTCTTTGTATGTAACGGTAATGTCGTGGAAGTTTTCCAGAACAACACCATTGGATCCGTAGATCTTGCTATTTCCTACATTATCCATTACTTTTACAAATACAATATAGTTGTTGGATTCCAAAGTCTGACCGTCTTTTAATTTTCCAACGGGTACTGTATATGTGTCAGTTCCTGCTGTAAAATGTGCATTTGTCAGTTTTTCAGCGTAGTCATCCTCTGTAAGTAATTCTTTAAAGAAACTGTCCTTGTCTGTGTTAGCCACAAAATAAGACCAGCCTTTAATTCCTGATAACTTGTCTGAAAACTTAACTGTTGCTTCGATATTTTTATTTTTGTAAATACCAAAAGTGATAGTCGTTGCCAGATTGGTTACTACCTTGTTCTCTTCGCCGAATTTGATTTCGCTGCACTGTGGTGCATCCGGATCGTATATGAAGGTAATTTCAAATGTATTTGTACTGTTTAATACCTCTCCGTCATTGTTTACCTTGGCAAGATAAACCTTTTCTTCTGTAGCAGTTCCTGCTTCATACGCTTCTGCTTCTTTTAACCCTTCCGTTGTAAGATCTGTACCATTTTTCAGATAAATCTTGTTGTATCCGCCTTCTAATGCGAATTTGATTACTGCATCTTTTCCGTAATAACGGACATGATCTTCATTTTCATAAGCATGTGTGCTTGCGTTGTTGTTGATTGTCACATAATCTGTAGCATCTGTAATATTTTCTTCTGTTACTTTCAGATTACCATGTTTATAAGAATTAAAATCAAATTTGTAATTGCTTGTCGGATCTCCTGATTCCTTATCCAGTTCCAATGCATTGGTGTGTTCAGAACAGGTTGCAATATCATTCTTCTTTACATTATCCGGTGTAAGACCTGTAGCAGTGGTATCCACTACTGTAGGATAGGTGAATCCTTTCAGATTCTTAATTGCATCCTTTCCGGCAAATCCGGTGTCTCCGCTCGGAGGATTTACAGATACCAGCTGATCCAAAGCTATTGTATATCCCAGGCTTCTGTATGGACGCGTGGAATCTGCTACGGTAAGGTTCAGGGTTCTTTTCAGGATGGTTACTTTGGCTTCCGTTTCTGATCCTCGATAACAAAATTATCGGTTATATCTTTACTATTTGCGTATTGTGTCAAAGAAAAATCTTTCGGCGCAAAAGTAAATTTCTGCTCTTTTTCATTGCCGTCTACGTTAACAATTCCACTTTGATAACCTTTGAAAACAATATTTTTGAACTTTTCTTCTACGATTGTCTTGGCAGCATCCGTCAGAGTATCATCACCTGTCAGAGTAGCCTGTACGTCAACGAGATCCGTTGCATCATATGTTTTTGTATTGTTATACTCTGTCTTATCTGTACCTGCTACAGAAACAGACTCTTCCAATTTCAATTTATATGGATTTACTTTTACAAATAATTCTTTTTTCGAATTTGTAATTTGCTGTCTCTGCAGTTATTTTTATTCTTACACTTTCGTCAGATGCATTTACCGGTGTGATCGTAATCTCACGGGTATCCTTATTCACACTTACTGCAGCAACTGCATCGTTACTTGATTCTGCGGAAAGTAATGTAATCTCCTGATCTTCATTTTCCAAGTCTTTATCTTTATTTGTTGTAAGCTTTGTAATCTTTTCTACAACCGACTGCGTTCCGTAAGTGATCTGTAACGGATTTTTCTCATCGTGATCTTCTGTCAGGAAAATCTTTCCGTCTACTCTTATGGGCTGATACCCTTTACTAAATGTAACATCAGTTCGCTGACATCTTGCCGTTTCATCAAACTCAGCTTTTACTGTCATTAATTTATTAAAGAATTTCTTTAATTCTATAGTTCCTTTATAATCACCATTTTCATCTGTCTGAACATCTACCTTTGTATCTCCAACCCAGCAGTGAATGGTTTCCTTAGCAAGTCCTTTTCCATTCACAGTCAGTTTACCGGAAATCTCTACACTCTTATCCCATGGTGCATTTGAAGAACAGTTAATTGCAAATTCCGGTTTTACCTTTGTAACTGGAATTGATTTTGATGCTACTGGCTTTCCAGCTATGGATGCCTGTAATGTTATGTTCTGGGCTCCATTCTCCACATACACCTGACCGTTTCCGTCTACAGATGCAGTTGTGCCTGCTGTAATTGTCCAATTGGTTGATACATTTGCCCAGACACCGGTCAGTCCATATGGTACTGTTGTGAGAGTTGTTATGGAATCAGCACCAGTGATTTCAGTTTTCGGTGTTAACTCGGTAATGCGAATCTCTCGATAGGTATCTGCATCTTTTATCTCAGTTTTTTCGCTATATGTAACATTGTAATTATCAGATGTACAGCTTTCGACTGTTAATCCATTCTCAATGATATTGTTTTCATTTAAATTAACCTGCATGACAGCTTCCTGCCCTGCGAATTTTAATGAAATCTGTCCTACTCGTACATTTTCGATAAGACCAGCATCACAAACAACTTTTAAATATGTCTTAGGTGTTGGTTTTGGTACTTCTGGTGCAGATGGTGTAGTCGGTCCTTCCGGTTCGCCGGATGGTATTACCTCCGTGCTTCCTTCCCCGCTTCCTCCGGGTGTTCCTGTTTCTGCACCTGGAGTTGCTACTCCACTGCCGCTTTCTTCTTCTGCAAGAGGTGCGATCGTTTCTCCTGCTTCCGTGGCCATAACGATGTATGGACTGGAGGTTACGCAGGTTGACAATGCGAAAACAACGGCCATGGCGAACGCCAGGATTCTCTTTGTTTTTTGTTTCATGTTCTCAGACTCCTTTCTTCAGCTGAGTATTTTTCTCGGCTGATTCCTCTTTTACCTTTCGGTATCTTATAACTTTTCTTTTATGTAAAAACTTGTATACCCTTCCGTTCAGGACGAAGTGTCCGTAGAAGGATACCATGGTTATCCACATACAAACTAACATGACGGGATCCGGTATGGGGAACACGTAGGTTCCGAGTATGATCACCAGCAATCCCGGGATGAATGCGATATCTGTCATCAATCCCTCTTTGGTGGATCCGGGTGCAAGTGCACCGATACGCTCCACTGAGCGGTAAGTTTGATAGCTTTTCAGATTTCTTATCTTCTGACAACTGAAGATGTAGAGGAAAATCCCCCATAACAATCCTGCCCAGAAGATCCCCCCGGCAAGTACTGCTATTGCCGGGTGTTTTTCTCTGTCAGCTATCGGAAGAAATGCGACCACTGTAGATGATATAAGGAAGAAAACCATCGACAGATCATTCAATATCCTTGCTGCTTTTCTCTTTTTCATCAGATCACCTTCTCCGTATGTATCAGGATGATACTTCTTTCTATCTCAAAGGTACTGTTGGAATGCTGCAGCATGTTTGGATCCAGAACCATGGTTCCTTCCTGTTCCGGTGTAGATACATGCTGTCTTTCCTGTACCGGGTTGGCGATCATGGACGGATCCAAGATATCCGTGGCTGCCATACCGCCTTCCTGAAGCATGGCTTCTGTCAGAATATCAGTAGCCTGTGCATCCTCTCTCATAGACGGATCTAATGCACCAGTTGCTTCTGAACCTGCCATCATGGACGGGTCTAATACATCCGTAGCCTCGGATCCTGTCATCATGGACGGTTCCAGTACATCTGTAGCTTCCGAGCCTGCCATCATGGACGGATTTAATACATCCGTGGCCTCGGATCCTGTCATCATGGACGGTTCCAGCACATCTGTGGCCTCAGATCCACTCATCATGACTGCATCCAACACATCTGTGGCTTCCGATCCGTTGGCTGCAGGTTCCTGCATCATGCCATTGGCTTCGGAACTATTTGCCATATTCAGATTCATCTGACCGGTTGGTTCGCCAAATTCCTGGCTCATCCGGCCGCTGAGATCATCGGTAAGATTGTCTGTATAGTGACGTCTCTGTACCAGCTGTCCGGTTCCTTTTTTCTTGTTTTTGGACTTTTTATCCATAGAAACGATACGTCCGGAGTCGCTGCTGTTGGCTGCCATCTCTTCCATGGATTTCTGAGCACTCTTTCCCCGGTATTCGTTAAACACCTGTGGGATGTGCAGATAGAAGAAAAGGAATATCGCCAGTGCAAGGAACAGCAATGCAGCAATCCCAAATCCCAGCTGCAGATTGCTCAGAAGCCGGATCTGCTGTTCAATATTTTGTGTCTGCCCCATTACTGATCACCTCCGCTCTTCACGGCATCAGAATTCTGTGCATACAGAGATTCTACCAGTTTCTTTGTGTTATCCACGGTTGTCATCGTATTATCACGGATCCGCTGTGCCGTCTGGTTGGAACCGGTATCAGCACCGGAGACTCTTGTCTCGATGGCTGCCAGGGCACCCTGGAAGGTCGCCTTGTCCACACCGGCATCTGATACGAACTGTTTTGCATTCTCATACAACTGATAGGACACATCGTTCAACAGTCGAAGCTGTGTCAGACGTTCCCGGCTTTCTGTACTGATGGTTTCCGGAAGTCCGCCTACCAGACCGTTTAATTCCACCCAGAAATCCGAATAGGAATATTTGATCTCACCGGTTACGGTATCTTCCTGGCCTACTTTTCCGTAGTAACTACAGATACTTAAGAAGGTTTCCACCAGATTGGTATCGATGTCGTATTCCTGAATCTTATCTGCAGATAATTTTTCTGTGGAATCCAGACTGAATGCTTTCAGCTGCTCATCGGATAATACAGCCTGAGCTACGATACCGAACCATTTTTTTGCAAGTTCTTTATCTCCTGCCGGTTTTCCGGCGCCGCCCGGGAAGTAGTAAGCCATTCCCAGCTCATAAGCCAGCTCGGTGTAACCGTCCAGATTATCTTCCAGTACTTCTTCGTAGGTCTGTCTTCCTGCCATCTGCTGCAGCAGGGCCTTAAAATCCTGACTGTCCTGACCGGAGAAACCGTCTTCATCGTTTCGCAGGGCATCCAGATAAACCAGATAGGCTTCTTCCTTGCCCGGGTCGATGGCAACTGCTTTCTTCGCATAATTGACTTTGGCTGTTCCGTCACTCTTCTCCGCCTGGTCTACATAGTAATCATAGCCGCTTTGCTCTGTTTTATTTCCCATCATCATACATCCAAGGGAAATACCGCCGCATAAGACAGCTACTGCTGCGCTGACACCAAAGCCAAGCAGCTTATTTCTTAATTTCTTTCGATACGGAAGACTGAGTTCCTCAATATGTTCCAGGTCATACAGCATCTCCAGACAAGATTCATATCGATTCTCCGGTTCGTACTGTGTACAACGATCAATGATCATCTCCAGACCCAGCAGCTTGTTCATATCCTCTCTCGGAATCTCATCTACCAGACTTGGCCGGCACTGTGTGATCTTCGGGAAGTTAAATGGTGTAGGGGAAGGATTTCTTCCGGTGATCAGATGATGGAGGGTAGCTCCCAGACAGTAAATATCACTTCGGGGTGTGGACTGTCCGTTTCCTCCGTACTGTTCCGGTGACGCATATCCGGGTGTTCCCAGACATGTGGTATCCTCTCTGTTCCCCTGTTTAAAGGTACGGGCGGTACCAAAGTCGATCAGGGAGATCTCTCCGTCCGGCTTCAGCATGACGTTGCCCGGTTTCATATCTCGATAAATAATGGGATTCGGTCTGGTATGAAGGTAGTAGAACACTTCACACAGCTGTTTTCCCCAGGCGATCACATCGTCCAGTGCGATGGGAAGCCCTTCTTTTCCATACTTCCTTTCAGGATCTTATCCAGTGATTTTCCCTGGATATAATCCATAACGATCAGGAAGGAATCCCCGTCATCGATTACATCGATGATACTTGGCAGGTACTTGTGATTCAGTTCTTTCAGGATGTTGGTCTCAGCGATCAATCCCTGCTTGACAGTGGTAAAATCCTGCTGTCCATCTTTTCGGACCTCTTTGATGACCCATGTTTTATTTGCTTTTTCATTCAATGCCAGGTAAACGACACTCATACCACCCTGGCCGATCTTATTTAATACTTTGTATTTTCCGTCTACATAAGAACCTATCTGTAGCATGCTTATCCCTCCCGACATGTCCGGATAACAGCTGCCGATATGTTATCCACTTCTTTTCTGGATTTGTTCAGGTCCACCAGTGAGACGATATTCTGAAGCATGATATCTTCGTTCTCCAGAAGTTCCGGACGAAACTTCTCATAGATCTCATCCGGCGAGATCACATGGCGGAATCCATCGGAGCAGAGAATAAAGGTGGTGTCCGGATTGGCATCTCCCACAAAATAATCCGGGTGGATCTCATCCGATGCTCCTACACACTGGAGCAGTACATTTCTCTGGGGATGGGTCTGTGCCTGTTCCCAGGTCAGATGTCCCAGATCCATCTCGTACTGCACATAGGTCTGATCCTTCGTCAGCTGATAGATGGCATCGGAAACCATATAAGCTCTCGAGTCGCCGATGTTCATAATGTAATATTTGTCATCCACAACCAGAAAAGCTACGACTGTTGTACCCATGCGTGTTCCTATTCCGGATGCATACTTTGCCAGTTTCTTGTTCTGCCGCATTACCAGGTCGTCCCACTGTACACGAAGTTCATCCATTGGAAATTCCGGTGTTTCCAGCAGTCCGGGAAGCTTGTTGATAAACCACTGATCGAACTCCCGGATCACTGTCGCACTGGCCAACTCACCATCAGCCAGACCGCCCATTCCGTCACACACGACACACAGACAAACCTTATCATGGTTTGTCTGTGCGATTTTCACGAGTACTGAGTCCTGATTTGTTTTCTTCACAATACCCACATCGCTGTGAGCTGCTATTTTATAAATCATCCTCATACCTCTCATTTATTATTCAGTTTTATGCACGAAACAGAAATTCTTCATCTGCCAGACGAATGGTTTCATTTCCTGTCAGAGCTCTTTCTTTTCCGGCCGGTACTGCAACACCGTTAACGTTTGTTCCGTTTGTTGCATTGTTATCAACGATTGCAAATGCTCCGTTGCGGTATACGATGGTTGCATGTGTACGACTGATATTGCTATTTCCGGTAATACAATAATCTACTTTGTTTCTCTCTTTACCGATACGGAATTCTGCTTTATCAATTGTGATCTTCTCACCTGTTTTCTTTCTGATCAGATTTCTCTCCTTTCATAACCCGTATATGGGTAAATTATTCTCTCCGTCTTGATACTATTAAGCCATTAAAGGAATCCGAGTAATTTTTCCAATACCTTTACAGCCACAAAATACGTGCTATAAAATGTGAACACACGCTTTAAAAGTTCAAGTTGTTGTTCGTGTTAATTTAAAAATACAGGGGGGAACATATGGAATATTCAGAATTATTCAGACAACGAATACATTTTTTGTGTAATCAACGCCACATATCAGTAAATAAACTGGCAACAATGAGCGGCGTAAAACAATCCACGCTGGATAATATCGTCCGTGGCATCACCAAAGATCCACGGGCATCCACGGTTCATAAGATCTCTAACGCTTTTAATATGACATTGGCTGAATTTTTGGATTTTGAAGAATTAAATGATTACATTTTTTCAGATGAGACGGATGAATTGTAAAATACCTTACTGCGTATAACAAAAATGCGATGTGCATTCATCGCTTTTATCAGTAATTTTTATTTTTGAATCTGCATTTTTCAGATTAGTTTATATGATATCATTGTTTCCGCTTGCAGAACAAGCATAATAAAACAAAAAGCTGCAGGATGAACGTTACTGTCCACTGGTAATATCCCGCGAGGCGTTATTTGTGAGCGAAGGTCACAGAAAACCCGAGACATATCGCGCGAATTTATGCGATCAGCATAAATTCTGTGCATCGCGCAGCGTGTTGCTGAGCACGGAGTGAACAGTAACGGATGCACAGGTTCCTGCAGCTTTTCTTTAAAATAAAATATCTTTGTTGACTGTCGTATAAAACAATTTCTTGCATTCCTCAAAATCTCTCGTCTGCGCCAGGATCCACATCATCTTTGTCACCGTAGCTTCCAATGTCATATCATACGATTCAAGGATCTCAAAGTTCTCTTTGATCACTTTCCCGACCTTATAGATCCCCATATCGCTTCCCTCATGGGTTACCTGCGTGGACATCGTGACCAGTTTCCCTGCGGATGTCCATTTTTCGATCATTGCAGCAAAATCATGATTGCCATAATCTGGCAGTCCTCCCACGCCAAACGATTCCAGAATCAGCCCGTCATAAGAATCCGCCAAATTTTCCAGTACCAGCGGGTCGATACTCGGGATCAGTTTCAGAAGAAAGATCCGGTCGTCCATCGCATGATAGAACCGTAACCGTTTTGTGGACTGCTCTTTATCATCAATATAAAACACGATCCGATCATCATGGATCACTGCGATATCCGGGTAATTAATGCTCGAAAATGCATTGTAGCTTTTTGAAAATTCATTTTTTGGCACGGGTTCCCGCGATAACCTTACCGCCGAAAACAATGACGGTTCCATGTGCCCGCGGATGAGAAGCAAAACGCAGGCTGTCCAGAAGATTAGAGCGTGCATCCGTGATGGCAAGATCGATCGGTTTCTGTGCACCGGTCACGACAACCGGTTTTCGGTTATTTTGAATCAGATAGGATAATGCCGCCGCTGTATACGCCATCGTATCTGTTCCGTGACAGATCACAAAGCCATCATAATATTCATACATTTTTCTCGATCAGTTCCGCCAGCGCCACCCAATGTTTTGCGCACACATTTGTACTGTCTAATGAAAATGGCGCTTCGGTATCAATCGTACAGAATTCTCTTGCCGCCGGAACATAACTTAACAGATCCTCCGCCGAAATCTGCGGTGAAAGTCCCTGCACCGTGTATTTTGAGGCGATCGTTCCACCAGTTGCTATCAGAAGTAATTTTTTTCATATAGATATATCCCTTTCTCTTTTCCTGCATGTATTATACCTCTCAACTCACAATATTTCTATCTTTTCTGTCCTGCTCTTTCATCACGGTTTCAAAACTTTCCTGATCCATCAGTCTATAATAATAGTACCCCTGCAGTTCATCGCATCCTTCCCGAATCAGAAAATCCGCCACCCTTCTGGTTTCCACGCCCTCGCAGACGATCGTTTTTCTGGTCCTCTTCAGCAGGTGGAAGATCTCCTGCAACACGATCCTGCCGTTCTCAGTAAGGCTGTCGCCGAGGAAACGTTTATCGATTTTCACTTCGTCGAATGTGATATCTTTCAGAGTATTCAGAGAAGAATATCCCGACCCAAAATCATCCATTGAGATCCGGATCTGTTCTCCGTGAAGCGTCGCGCTCATCCGGTTGACCGCATCGATATTGTGAATGTAGGCACTCTCCGTGATCGGAAAATATCAGATATCGGGAATCGATCTGATATTTTCCGATCAGTTCCAGCAGTTGTCTGGTAAATCCTGCCACATCCCGGAAATGTGCCGGGGACACATTCAGAGACAGATATATCTGCGGTTCCCCTTTCTCCTTCTGCGCTTCCAGCCATTGAAATGCCATTTCGTAGACATAAAAATCCAGCGTTTCAATCTTTCCGGTCTCTTCCAGTACCGGCAAGAATCTGTCCGGTGTCCAGATCTGACCGTCTTCCCGCTGCCACCGAACCAGCACTTCCGCACTTCGGATACTCTCATCGGTTCCGCTCACCTTCGGCTGAAAATAAATCTTGAATTCTTCTTTCTCCAATGCGCCCCGGAATGAATGCAACACATCCGCTTTCCGAAGTTCTCCCTCTTCAATTTTTTCCGGAATACACACAGATTCCCAATGGATCTTCTTTTGCGATCCGCCGTGCCGTGTTGGCATGTGAAATGATCCGATCCGGATTCTCCTCCTGATGAATATCGTAGTAAATTCCGATCCGCAGAGACACTCTGGGCAATCCCACCCTCCGGAATCTCTGCGGACATTCCCCGCTGTTTCTGATTTTTCTTTTTATACGCTTTGTCCTGGTACATTTTACTGTCGGCGATTTTCATAAGATCCGGGATTAGATAATAATGATTCTTATAGCTCACCTCATACCCCACCGCATAACTGATCGGATACGCCGCCTGCAAATTATAGTTGTCCACTCTGCGCCCGGCAACCCATTTCACGACAGCTGCCAGAATCATACAAAAAACGCCCAATTTCTGCTTTTTCTTTGCAGAAACCGGGCGTTCCCCATTTTCTCAGCCGATACCGCCCAGCGCGATTCCAAGAATCAGCACCAGGATACACACCGGCACATAAACATATTTACAGATCGGGTAAAACGAGGAGGTAAGGTGACAGCTTCGTCCTCTGTTTACCTGTTTTTCCACATACTCTTTTCCACATACCCAAAACAGCATGATACCAGCCAGTCCGGCTCCCAGCGGGCAGATATAGATAGAAAGTACATCCATCCAGCCGGATACGATACCCTGGATCAGGATGGAAACAATCACGCCGATCACTGCGATCACCGCACACGCCGGTTTTCTCTCCAGATGGAATTTCTCCTGCACCGTTGCGATCGGTGCTTCGTACAGGTTGATCAGGGAGGTCAGCCCCGCGAATAACACAGCAACAAAGAAAATTGATCACAATGATCTTTCCTCCCGGCATATTTTTGATCAGATTTGGCAGGAAAATAAATAACAATCCGGGACCGCCCTGATCGAGCTTGGCTCCGGTGGTTGCCATCGCCGGGATGATGACCAGGGATGCAAGCAGTGCAGCCAGTGTGTCAAAGAATGCCACTCTTCCCGCAGCAGCCGGAATATTTTCTTCATCCGACAGATAGGAGCCATAGATCAGTGTTCCGTTTCCCGCCACCGAAAGGGAGAAAAATGCCTGTCCCAGGGCAAAAATCCACGTTTTCGGATCGCCAAGCGCCTTGCCGTCCACACGGAAGATATAGTGATATCCGTCCACGGCCCCCGGCTGAAATGCCACATAGATGCCAAGTCCCACAAACAGCAGGAAAAATACCGGCATCAGCACTTTATTGACCTTCTCGATCCCGCCTCCGACACCGAACATCAGGATCCCCATAGCTGCCAGCAGGATCACAACCTGCCAGCCTGTATTGCCAAACGCAGATGCCATCGAACCGAACACAGCACTGAATTCGTCCACATCAACCGGTGCCAGTGTTGCCCCGGTGAATGCGCCGACCGTATATTTTAAGATCCATCCCATAACGACCGTATAGCCGATCGCCATCGCCAGCGAGCCGACCACCGGGATCAGCCCCAGTGCTTCTCCCGGTTTTCTTTTTCCTTTTCTCTCACAGGCAATTCCAAACGCATCAATCGGACCGGATCTCGTTGCACGTCCGAATGTCATCTCTCCGATCACCCCGGTAAATCCGATCAGCGCCACAAAGATAAAGTACGGAATCAGAAATGCTCCGCCTCCATATAACGATACTCTGGTAGGAAACATCCAGATATTTCCCATACCTACCGCCGAACCGATGCACGCCAGGATAAATCCCCACCGGGTGTTAAATGATTCTCTTTTTTTCATCACATCTTCTCCATTTGTTTATAGTTTTGTAACTGTTCATTCTTCCACAGAATTATGTTTTTTACATATTATAAATCGTATTTCTCAGCAACCGTGTCATCCGGAAAGTTCCTGAATCTTTTTTCTGTGTCATCATAAGGATCGTCATCTGATCTTGCGGTGCATTGGCAAAATAGCAGCCGAGCCATCCGTCCCAGCCGTACTCTCCCTTGCTTCCCAGCGTTGTAGATCTGCCCGGGTTCACCAGCACACGCATAAAATTTACCATAAGAAAATCCTTCCAGCCATGCCATACCTTCCCGTTCAAAGACTTCCTGCTGCTCTGCGCTCAGCACATGACCGGTCATAAAGCGTACCATCGCCGGACTGAGGATCTGTTTTCCCCTTATAACTTCCGCCATTTAACAACATCTGTGCAAAATGCGAATAATCATCAATCGTAGACACCAGGCCTGCACCACCGGATTCGAATGCCGGGCGGCGATCCATCGCATTCCGGATGCCCAGATGATTACCGGTATAGAGTACCGACGGCTTTCCTTCGTTACACTCATACGTTTTCACCAGCCGGCTCTGCTTCTCTTCCGGTACCCAGAAGCCTGTATCCACCATTTCCAGTGGAGTGAAGATCTCTTTTTCCAGAAAATCTCCGAACCGCATACCGGAAACCACTTCCACAAGGGCACCTGCCACATCGGCGGAAGTTCCGTAGCACCAGGAACGCGCCGGCTGAAAGGCAAGCGGGATCTGGCCGAGACGGTTGGCAATCTCCACCGTACCATAAGCTCCTCCTTCTCCCTCATCAAGTCCCTGAATCACCTCGGCAAATAAGGCTTCTGTCTGTTTTCCGGTCAGATGATTGCCGTCATAGACCAGACCGGAGGTCATATTCACCAGATCCTGGATCGTGACATCTCGCCATGGCTTTTCCACATGTCCGTCTGATGCTGCCACCATTTGTCCACAAAATCCAGGAAGATATCTACATACCGGATCTGCCAGATCGATCAGTCCCCGCTCCACCAGAATCATCACTGCAGTTGCTGTGATCGGTTTGGACATAGAATAGAGACGGTAAATACTGTCTCTCGACACCGGCTTTTTTGCCTCGATATCCGCATAACCGCTTTCCAGATACACGGTTTCCTTCCCTTCTCTTCTGACCATCAGAATCGCGCCCGGGATCTCTCCCCTTGCCACTGCATCATCAAGGATCCATTGCAATCGATTGATTTTTTCCTGTTCCATATTATACACCCCTCCATATTATCTTCTCGCAGACTCTACGCTCTATTGTATACCTAAAAAAACCGTTATGCCTACGGTTTTTCGTACAACATAACGGCTTTTTTGTATTTTTCTTTATACTTTTTTATTTATTTTGGTAATTCCCTGACCAATCAGATAGCATACAGCTGCTACTACCATACCATTAATGGATGCAATTCCCAGGTTTACAACATTTGCCACAACAGCTCCCAGGATCACACCGCCTACAGCGAACCAGTTGACTACTGCAGGCTTCGCGGTCGGATCTTCATACTCTTTCTTATTCATAAAGTATGAAAGTACCAGGATGATACCTACCGGCGGCAGCGTACAGTTCAGAATGTTCAACCATTTTGTGAAGTTATAATACAGCCATACAGAAAGCACAGTTCCGATGATACCGGATACCAGAACCATCGGTTTTTTGCTTCTGATGAAAGATATTTGCCAGACCAAGACCTGCAGTATACAGGGCATTGTCGTTGGTTGTCCAGATGTTCAGACCAAGTACCAGAACTGCCATGTAGAACAGATTCAGACGGATCATAACCTCGAAGATATCATTTCCGCCTACGAAAATATAGGCGATTGCTCCGAAGAAGAACATCAGGGAGTTGCCGATAAAGAATGCCACGACCGTTGCGATCGTTCCTGTCTTCGCATCTTTGGCAAATCGGGTAAAGTTCGGGGTTGCAGTTCCACCGGATACGAAAGATCCCACAACCAGACCGGCACCGCCAAAGACTGTGAGAGAACCGCTGGATACGGCGAACTGATCCACGATCGTTCCGTTGCCCTGACGGATCGCCATGACCATAGCCACTGTACCGAGTACTGCTACCAGCGGCACTGCAATATAGCTGATCACCGTCAGAGAATCTATACCAAAGTAAGCGGAAGCTGTCATACACACACCGGCTGCGATAACAAGCGCCCACATAGCAGTTTTACTGTCACCGAATAATTCTCCTGCTACCGGAATCGCAAACATGGCGATACCAACACCGAACCAGCCGATCTGTGTAAAACTGATCATTGCAGAGGATAGATAGGAACCTTTCTCTCCAAAGGCTTTCTGCGCAAGCAGATCCATGCTCATACCTGTCTTCGCTCCGACATACCCAAGAAGTCCGGTATACAGACCAAGGATTGCCCCACCAAACAGCAGAGATTTTAAGAATCCCCAGAAATCCAGTCCTGCTGCCAGCTGCTGACCTGCCCACATACTTGCGGAGAAGAAGGTAAATCCAAGCATGATCATAAACATGGTCACAAAGCCCTTCTTTCCTTCCTCCGGTACGACGCGATCCGCGTAATCGATGTCTACTTTCTGTTCTGTCTCTTTTTTCATTTGTTTTCTCCCGTCTCAGTTTGTTTCCATAACCTTATTTGTCTTTCGGCTGATTCCATTACAGAATATATTTACGCAGTGCACCGGTAAATTCATCGATCCGCTGCTGCGCCAGTTCTTCTAATGTAATGTTCTTCATGCTCTCCACATATCCCTGTTCCTGGCGATACAGCCATTTTGTATCTGCCGGACGGATCTTTTCATAATGGTTTGCATGGATCCAGTCTTCGTAACTGATCGGAAGTTCATAACCGAGTTTTTCTTCCAGTAAAGTTCCAAAATCAATCTGACCGGCGCGCTCTTTGATTCCGTTCCAGAACTCCAGCACTTCTTCTACATGCTCATGGATCTCGTAACGTCTCGCCCCGCCATCATAGATAATACATTTTTCAAACAGAGGGCTGCACATGGAAAGTGTCTCCCGACGGAATTCCGGAGCCACAATACCACCCTTCCAGTAAAAGTCCACATTTGGAAGATTGAGACCGGATACACCCTTATCTTCATACATACCGAAGATTCCTTCATAATATACCGTGATAAATCCTTCAAATTCCGGCCAGAACTCCCGAATATCCCGGGTCAGATCCTCCAGGATCTCGATACCCTTCGTTCCACCAATCGTAAAGATGATAATATTCCGAAGTTTTGCTCCGTGATTCCGGTAAAAATCGGTCACATAACGCAGACAGTGGATCAACGTCTCCCCACTCGCAATGATATCTCCGATCATCAACGTGCTGTCTGGTACCATCGTCAGCTTACTGTATTTGATCTCCAGTCCCGCAATCTCTTCCTCCTGAAATACACGCTCACTGGATAAGAAACTGATATCATGCACACGAATGTGCTCCCGGTAGCAGCTCTCCTCCAGCGGATAATTCAGCGCACCGCGAAGAATCGATAAGATATTCGCTGTTGTCACTTTCTTCTGTTCTTTCAGATAATATAACATCTGAGAAGTCGACGGAATCAGGCAGTTATAAACCTCATACCCAACAATCTCCGGTGTGTTCAGAAGCTTTCTCGTCTCCGCCTCCGAAACTACATAATACTCATTCAGATAATCCCCGCCATCCAGCCGATAGCAGGCAACACCCTGCTCGTCAAACTCCGGCACCAGTGTCACGTTCTCCCAATTTTTTCATATACTTGTCCTCTTTTTATAACCGTCATCCCTCAAGTCAACCCCAGGTCCGCCGGTTACCTCTTTTCTCTTTCTTATCTCTCCCCTTCCGGGAAGATCCGGTATCGTCAACATTACCATTTCTCATTCCCACCCGCCAGCTTTCCCAGCCGGGTGGACGCACTTCTTGAATATATTACAGATATTCCTTGCCCCCGTCAAGACCTATTTCCAAACAAAGTAAAAAATCCCACCGTTTCCATCGATTCCGGCTGTTTTTCCGCATCCACATGATAGCATGCCCCTGATTTTCTGCTGAAAATGTATCGGTTTTTCTTTGTTTTCTTTCGAAAATGTGTTAGAGTCATACCATACGCGAATACATTCCGAAATCTTTCTATTTCTGTATCCGCATCTTTTGTGTACAATGGGGGATTTTATTTTGGAAACTGTAGAAAAAGAACATAACCGTATGGCGTTAAATGTGGCGGCACTTGCCGGGGATATCCTGCTGGCGAGCGGCGCGGAGATTTTCCGTGTAGAGGAAACCATCAACCGGATCGCCCATGCCTACGGCATCGACTCGTGTGATCCGTTTGTCTTAAGCAGTGGATTCTTTCTCACCGCTGACAGCAACTCGGATCAAAACTTTGCCTGGGTACGCCACATCCCGTTGAGTGCTACCCGGCTCGACCGTGTCACTGCGGTCAACCAGCTCTCCCGTGAGATTGAACACGGATTCTATACACCGGAGGAAGCCTATCAGAAGCTTCAGGATATCCAGCAGATGCCCGCCAAGCGGAATCTCTGCCAGATCCTTGCTTCCGGCGTGGGCAGCGGATGTTTCTGTTATCTCTTCGGCGGCGATCCGGTAGACTGTATCGTGGCTTTTATCGCCGGACTGCTGCTGTATGTCTATCTGCTGTGCATAGTGAAAGGACAGCTTTCCAAGATCGCAACGAATATATCCGGTGGCATGTTTGTGACTTTCATCGCCGTCCTGATCTATCAGTTGGGACTTGGACATCATCTGAGTGAGATCATCATCGGTTCCATCATCCCACTGGTTCCCGGTGTGGCGTTTACGAATGGCATCCGCGATATCGCCGACCAGGACTATATTGCCGGTGCGGTCCGCATGCTAGACGCACTGCTTGTCACGTTCAGTATCGCAATGGGCGTCGGTCTTGTAATGATCGGGTATCATCATTTTGTGGGCGGTGCGATTCTTCCATAATTCGTAACTTTCTATGTCTATGACTCCATGCAGTTTTTGTCATCCCGATGGATTTTATAAAACGAGATAACATACACTTCGCGAAGCTTACTCGTTATCGCGGCAGTCATCAGGCTCTTGTACAGGCACATACCTTGACTCGTTGCTCGCGTAAATCCAATATATTCATCTTTCTCTCAGGGGGGATATCTTTTTAATGTCTGTACATTCGCTTTTCGAATTTCTTACCGCCTTTGTCGGTACGATCGCCTTCGCCCTGCTCTTTCAGGTGCCAAAGGAATATTATGTAAACTGTGGTCTGGCCGGAGGCTGTGGCTGGGTCTGCTACAAGTTACTGCTGGCTGGCTGCGGGCTCTTCGGTTCCACCTTTTTTGCTACGGTTCTTGTCGTTTTTCTCTCCAGGCTCAGTGCGGTCCGGCGCCACTGCCCGGTGACGATCTTTCTCGTTGCAGGCATCTTCCCGCTGGTTCCGGGGGCAGGGATTTACTGGACCGCCTATTATGTCGTGACGGATCAGCTGGCCAAAGCTTCCGACCGTGGATTCCAGACTTTGAAGATCGCGGTGGCGATCGTGCTTGGCATCCTGTTTGTCTTTGAATTTCCCCAAAAATGGTTTCGCTGGGCGGAGCGCGGTACGGCTGCCGGCAACTGATCCGCACACAGGACTTTTTCAACTGCAATCTCCCACGACCGACACAGAATCCAGATACATCCAGCAGTGTTCTACGCATCTTATGTAAGCAAATTGATTCACCAGATCAATTTTTAATATGCAATGCATCAAAAAAGCATGCATACAGGACTTTTTCGCTTCTGTATGCATGCCTTTTTCTTTGTGGTGATATAATTTATAATTTTATTTCGCATTATGGCTTTTCTGACATTTCTACGGATACGCTTCGGTATTTCTTCTCTGTCCCCGCAGATTCTTACGCTTCCACAACTACCTTGCAACCCGAAAGGCTCTTCACCGTATAATTTCCGTTTCCGCCTTCCACATGCAGGTGAATCTCATCTCCCACACGTTTCGCAGTCACCGTCATCACCGTCTCTCCTTTCAGATCCGGTATCTCAGTTTTCGCTTCGGCTCCCTCATCAAACGCGGATACCAGAAGGCTAATACCATCCTCATAATCATAATCCGGTTTCTGGTCATTATTGCCCAAAGCAAGCACTGTATTTGGACGGATCATCAGTGGCAGACTGTGATAATCATGCGTCTCTTTCTGCCATTTTCCTCCGCTCACATCTGCCCCGGTGATCAGATTATACCAGGTTCCCTCCGGCAGATAATACTGCACTTCACCGTTCTCTTTAAAGATCGGAGCCACCAGCAGAGAATCGCCGAACATATACTGCCGATCCAGGGTATCACATGCACGATCCTCCGGGAAATCCATGAACATCGGGCGCAGTACCGGACGGCCTTCTTTGTGTGAGCGCACAGCCTGCCCGTATAGGTATGGCATCAGACGACATTTCAGATTGACAAACTCCCGCAGAATATCACATGCCTCTTCATCAAACATCCACGGCACACGGTAAGAAGACGAACCGTGCAGCCGGCTGTGGGAGCTTAACAGGCCAAACTGACACCACCGTTTGTAGATGTCCGCCGGTGCGGTGCTCTCGAATCCACTGATATCATGACTCCAGAAACCAAATCCGCCCAGAGACAGTGAAAGTCCTCCGCGAAGAGTCTCTGCCATGGAAACATAGCTTGCAGAACAGTCACCGCCCCAGTGTGCCGGGAACTGCTGACCACCGACGGTGGCAGAACGCGCGAACAGTACAGCTTCGCCGGTTCCTCTCTCACGCTCCAGTAATTCGAAAACTGCCTGATTATACAGATAAGTATAGTAATTATGCATTTTCACCGGATCGGAATGGTCAAAATACTCGATTTCTTTCACCGGAATTCTCTCACCAAAATCAGTTTTAAAGCAATCCACGCCCATATCCAGCAGCGTCTTTAACTTTCCCTGATACCATGCCACAGCATCCGGATTTGTAAAATCAACCAGTGCCATACCAGGCTGCCACAGATCCGTCTGCCATACGCTTCCGTCTCTTTTCTTAACCAGATAACCATGATCCTTTCCCTCTTTGAACAGACAGGATTTCTGTCCGATATACGGATTGATCCATACACAAATGTGAAGCCCGCGATCATGATACCGTTTCAGCATGCCTTTCGGATCCGGGAATGTCGCGGGATCCCATTCAAAGTTACACCACTCATAGGCATCCATCCAGTAGCAGTCAAAATGGAACACATGCAGCGGAATCTCCCGGTCTGCCATACCCTGAATAAAACCGGAAGTGGTCGTCTCATCATAATTCGTAGTAAAAGAAGTCGTCAACCACAATCCGAACGACCATGCCGGCGGCAGTGCCGGTTTTCCGGTCAGTTCTGTGTATTTTTCCTACGGTTCCCATCGGCGTTTTTACCACTGATCACATAATAATCCAGACGTTCCCCCATCTACGGAAAACTGGATCCGTTCTACCTTCTCACTGGCGATCTCATACGCCACATCGCCCTCGTTGTCCACCAGGATACCGTAGCCTTTATTTGTCACATAGAACGGGATATTTTTTCATAGGCAATCTCACTGGCAGTTCCGCCATCCTCGTTCCACATCTCCACTACCTGTCCGTTTTTTAACGAACGGCGTGAAACGTTCCCCCGAGTCCGTAGACATATTCATCCACATCGAGGAACATCTGCTCCAGCATATAGTTTTTCCCCGGGTTTTTCGTGTTCTGCATATAGGCAAGATTCCGAAAACTCGACTCTGTGAGGAAAGTATCTCCCTCATAAAATTGCCATCTTGTATCCATTCGGTGCTTTATCGATCACCGCTTTCAGAGAGCCCGTCTGATAGATCAGCTGCTCCTCATTCTCCTCGATCCGCACATGCGCATCGCCGGTATAAATCTTTGCAAAAGGTCCGTTATATACAGCTCCGTCATGATGCACTGCAGACACTTTGATCACACCGTCCATCGGACTGGACAGTGTCACCGTCAGAAGCGGGATATTCAGACAGCTTCCCCGATCCACGATATGGGAACACGGCAGATACATCGTCAGTTCCTGCCCGTATACCCGGTGACTTCCGTACTCTACTGCATAGGCAGCTTTCATCTCATCACGAAGCAGCCAGTAACCATTGGTAAATTTCATAATTTCCTGTCTCCTTTACATTATGTTTGTAGCCCTCAGAAATCTTCTCATTTTTTCAAACGATTCTTCTTTATTATAGAAATTTCCCATATGAAACACAAGATTCTCACTCACCTTTTTTTGACTTTTTCGTAACTGTTCAGTACCTTCACAGTTACGAGCCAAAATGCATTTAAACGATAAAAACACGCTTTGCGAGTTTTTATCGTTATCGCGGCACTCCTCAAGGTTCCGTGCAAGCACGGACTTTGACTCGTTGCTCGCGTAAATCACCTTCGGTGATGGCATT
>ENA-OQES01000105-OQES01000105.1-human-gut-metagenome-genome-assembly--contig:-NODE-105-length-34047-cov-4.842158_pt1 | contig 34047 bp, 46 predicted proteins | sample MGYA00242798_ERZ504641 | MGnify/ENA primary metagenome ERZ504641 (study PRJEB26092, sample SAMD00036327) | human gut metagenome | host: Homo sapiens | study: EMG produced TPA metagenomics assembly of...
CCTCCGCTGCCCAGCAGATCGGCATCACGCTCAACCCTTCCACGGCCAAGGCCGGGTTTCCTGACCGCCATGTATGTGGTGCTGGTGCCGGTATTCGGGCTGTTTCTGGGGCGGCTGGGGCAGTGCCCGGCTCTGGCTGAGCATGTCCATCGCCGTGGGCGGGCTCTATCTGCTCTGCATGGAAAAACGGCTTTGGCGGCATTGAGGCCAGCGATTGGATCCTGCTTTCCTGCGCCGTGCTGTTCAGCTTTCAGATCATGACGGTGGACCACTTTGCCCCGCAGGTGGACGGTGTCCGCCTGAGCCTGCTGCAGTTCTTTGTGGTGGCCGTAGAGAGCACCGCTGCCGCCCTCCTGTTCGAGAATCCCACCCTGGCCGAGTTCGGGGCCAACTGGCTCCCGCTGGCCTACTGCGGCGTGATGTCCAGCGGCGTGGCCTACACCCTGCAGATCCTGGGCCAGCGGGACGTGAACCCCGCCATTGCAAGCCTCATCATGTGTCTGGAAAGCGTGTTCAGTGCGCTGGGCGGCTGGCTGCTGCTCCACCAGAGCCTTTCTGTGCGGGAGGTCTTTGGCTGCACCCTCATCTTTGCAGCGGTGGTTCTGGCCCAGCTGCCCGTGGAGGACTGGTTAAAATGCCGCAGCGCAAGCCGGAGGTGACCCGGCGCACCGCCGCAGGCATTCCCTATGAGCTGACCCGCAAAAAGGTCAAGCGGCTCAACCTGCACATCCGGCGGGACGGCACCGTGGCCGTGAGCATCCCGTGGTCCTACACGGTGGGCTTTGCCGATGCCTTTGTGACAGAGCAGGCCCAGTGGATCCGGGAGGCGGTCTCCCGCCAGCTGCGGCGGAACACCCGGGATGACCAGCCCCTGCCCTCCCAGGCGGAGGCACTGGCCTGTTTTACCGCCATGAGCGACAAGGTCTACCCAGCCTTTGCCGGGGTGCTGGGCGGGCAGAAGCCCACCATCAAGGTACGGGACATGACCAGCAGGTGGGGCGTGTGCTACATGAAACGGCGGCAGATTACCTTTGCGCTGCAGCTCTACAACATGCCGCCCGCCGCGCAGATCTATGTGGTGGTGCACGAGTACTGCCACTTCCTGCAGCCCAACCACAGCCCGGCCTTCTGGGCCGAGGTGGAAAAGCTGCTGCCGGACTGGAAAGAACGGCGGGCTTTATTGAAATAAACCTTGTGATGAAAAATCAACAGGAGGGGTTCGACCCTTGGAAAGTGCAAAAAAAGACCTCCGGCGGCGATAAATATTCAAAGCTGGCCGGAAACACCATTATCTTTGCCATTTCGAGCTTTTCGTCGAAGCTGCTGACCCTTTTGGTGCAGCCGTTCCTGACCTACGCCATGGCCGAGATCGCTGATCTGGGGCTGGCGAAGATCCTGAGCCAGTACGCAAACCTGCTCATCCCCTTTGTCTCGATGGGCATGTCCAACGCCATCATTCGCTTTGGCCTGGACAAGGGCAACAGCGAAAAGCAGGTGTTCACCAACGGCCTGCTGACCATTCTTGGGGGGCTTCGGCATCCTGATCCTCTGCTGGCCTGTGGCGCAGTTCCTGCCCGATATGGCGCAGTACGGTCTTCTCATCTACATCTACGTCCTGATGAGCTGCCTGCGCACCCTCTGCACCCAGTTCGTGCGCAGCCGCCAGTGGAACAAGCTGGTGGCCGTGGACGGCATCCTGTGCACCTTTGCCACCCTGATGTTCTATGTGCTCTACCTTGTGGGCTTCCACTGGGGTGCCAACGGCTGTCTGCTGGCCATCATCAGCGGAGACCTGGTCAGCGTGCTCTTCCTCAGCATCACCGGCAGGCTGTGGAACTATGTGGAGCTCAAGGGCCTGAACCGGGATCTCTGGCAGCAGATGCTACGCTTTTCCCTGCCCATGATCCCGGCCCAGATCAGCTTCTGGGTCATCAACGCATCGGACCTGTTCTTCGTGCGCGAAATGTGCGGCGGGCTGGACGGCCACAGCGGCGACGCTTGGAGCGGCCTGCTTTCCACCGGCTACTTCCTGCCCACCATCCTGACCACGCTGGGCCTGATCTTCTACGATGCCTGGCAGCTCTCTGCCGTGACCGAGGAGGAGGGCCGCGCCCGGTTCTTTACCAAGATCTTCCGCACCTATTCCTCGGTGCTGTTCTGCTGTGCGGCAGGCATCATCTGGCTCTGCCGCCCGGTCATGCACGTGATGAAGGCCAACTACTACTACGCCTGGCACTTTGTGCCCTTCCTGACGCTGGCTTCCACCTGCAGCTGCTTCAACCAGTTCCTCAACAGCGCATACGTTGTCAACAAAAAGTCCACCCACAGCCTGTGGACCATGCTGGCCGGTGCCGTGAGCAACTGCATTATGAACTACTTCTTCATCAAGTGGTGGGGGCCCATCGGCGCAACGGTGGCTTCCTTCTTCGGTCTGGGCATCGTGTTCGTGCTGCGCGCGCTGGATGCCCACAACATGATCGGTATGTCCATCCACCCGGGCCGGGTGGCGGTGAACTTCGGCGTGCTGGCGGGCGAAGCCCTGCTCCTGCTGGCCGAGCCCCCGCTCTACGGTCTATGGACAGGCCTCCTGACCGCCGCCATCATCCTGTTCAACTTTGCAGGTGTCTGGGCCATGGCCCGGATGCTCCTGCCCAAGCTCCTGGGCCGCCGGGGCAGGGCCCTGGTGAGCGCAGTGGACAACTTGGATCCAAAAAGTAAGCGAAAAAACGACCCTCTCCGGGAATTGCAATGCAATACGGAGAGGGTCGTTTTCTCTTAATATTCCAACTTATACGCCAAAGAACTCCTTGGCAATATCGGCACTCTGCTTGGCATCCTTGGCGTACCAGTCGGCACCGATCATTTTTTGCATATTCGGGGGTCAGCACAGCGCCACCCACCATGATCTTACAGTCCAGTCTGGCATCGTGCAGGGCCCGGATGGTCTCCTCCATGCTCTTGAGGGTGGTGGTCATCAGGGCGGAAAGCCCCACCAGATGCACATCCTTCTCCCGGACGGTATTCACGACCGTTTCCACCGGCACGTCACGGCCCAGGTCGATGACCTCAAAGCCATAATTCTCCAGGATGACCCGGACGATGTTCTTGCCGATGTCGTGGACATCGCCCTTGACGGTGGCAATGACGATGCGTCCCTTGCTGGCGCTGCCCTCGACCCCTTTTTTGGCAATGGCGGTCTTGATCTCCTCAAAGGCTCCCTGCGCGGCGGTGGCCGCCTGCAGCAGCTGCGGCAGGAAGAGGGTGCCCTTTTCATACTTTGCGCCCACGATATCCAGCGCCGGAATGAGGGCTTCGTCCACCAGCTCCAGCGGCTCCTTTTCCTCCAGCAGCGCCCGGGTGCGGGCAGCCGCCTCGCCCTTCAAGCCCTTTTCCACCGCCTTCATCAAAGGGGCATAGGGGCCGGCGGCCTCCGGCGTTTCGCCTGCTGCCGGGGCGGTCTGAGCATTCTGCACGGCCTGCACCAGTGCGGCAGAAGCGGGCACCCGGTTGGCATACCGCTCAATGTACTTCGTGCTCTGCGGGTCCCGGTTGGTCAGAACGTTGTAAGCGTAGACCGCCGCCATCATCTCCTCGCTGGAGGGGTTCATAATGGCAAGGTCAAGCCCGGCATACATGGCCATGGTGAGGAAGGTGGTGTTCAGGTAGGAGCGGCAGGGCAGACCAAAGCTGATGTTGGACACGCCCAGAATGGTGCGCACCCCCAGCTCCTCCTTGCAGGCGTGAAGGGCCTGCACCGTGGCAAGCACATCCTCCTGCTGGGCGCTGGCCGTCAGGGTCAGGCAGTCGATGTAGATGTCCTCCTGCGGGATTCCTGCCGCCAGTGCCGCATTCCGGATGCGGCGGGCAATGGCCACGCGGTCCTCGGCTTTGGGCAGGATGCCCCGCTCGTCAATGGCAAGGCCGACCACCGCCGCTCCGTACTTTTTGCACAGGGGCAGAATGGTGTTCAGCTTTTCTTCCTCGCCGTTCACCGAGTTGACGATGGGCTTGCCGTTGTAGACCCGCAGGCCCCGTTCCAGTGCCTCGGCATGGGAGGAATCCAGCTGCAACGGCAGGCTGACCACGCTCTGCAGGGCCTTGACCACCTGCTCCATCAGAGCAGGCTCATCCACGCCGGGCGCACCTACGTTCACATCCAGGATCTGGGCCCCGGCCTCGGTCTGGCTCACGGCCTGTTCCAGCACATAGTTCATATCCCCCTTCCCGCAGGGCCTGCTGGAACCGCATTTTTGCCGGTGGGATTGATGCGCTCCCCCACCACTGTGATACCGTCCACATTCACGCAGTCCATGGGGCTGCACACCACCGACTTCATGGGGTGGTCGGGGCGGCCCGGCCTGCAATCGGCAAACACGCCGTTCAGCAGCTGGATAAACTCCGGGGTGGTGCCGCAGCAGCCGCCTGCAGCAAACAGGCCCAGCTCCCGGTAGGGCTTCATCTGCATGGCGTAGAGCTGCGGGGTGATATCGTAGCCCGAGCCATCAGCACGGGGCAGGCCCGCGTTGGGCTTGACGAACACAGGGAAGCTGCCGGGCAGGGCCTCGGTCAGCCGCTTTGCCATGGGGAAGATCTCCTTGGGGCCAAGAGAGCAGTTGATGCCCACGGCATCGGCTCCCAGACCCCGGGCGGTGGCGGCAAAGCTCTCGACCGTGCAGCCGGTAAAGGTGCGGCCGCCTGCTTCAAAGCTCATGCTGGTCAGCACGGGCAGGCTGCTGTTCTCCTTGACTGCCAGCAGGGCTGCTTTCAGCTCATACAGATCGGTAAAGGTCTCCAGGAACACGAGATCAGCCCCGGCGGCCACGCCCGCCCGGACGATGCGGCCATACTCTGCCACGGCATCCTCAAACGCAAGGGTGCCGTTGGGTTCCAGCAGCTCCCCCAGCGGGCCCACATCCAGCGCGGCCAGTGCACCGTAAGGGGCGCAGGCCCGCTTACAGTTGGCAATACCCGCCGCAATGATCTTCTCCAGCGTGTACTCGCTGCCCGCCAGCTTGTGGGCGGAAGCGCCAAAGGTATTGGCATTGATGATGCGGCTGCCTGCGGCGGCGTACCGGGCATGGATGCTCTCGATGAGCGCCGGGTCGGTGATGTTCAGCTCCTCGGGGCGGGCCCCCAGTTTCAGGCCCGCAGCCTGCAGCATGGTGCCCATGCCGCCATCCAGCAGGATGGTATTGGGCCGGTCAAACAGTTCATTCGCTTGCACAGGTGATCCCCCTCTTTCTATATTCGCACCGGGTGCGGAGCACGCAGTGCCCGCACCCCGCCAGATGACCCCGGACCGGGTGATCGCTGACCCCCCAGAATGGCCGTGATGCTCTTGCGGGGGTCATCAGGTTGTTTTCCGTGACACAGAGCCCGGCGCGGCGGGCGGTGTCCAGCGCTGCCGCCAACAGCGGCTGCACGGCAAGGGGCCAGTCCCCGTAGCCCGGGGAATAGCGCCCCGTCAGATACTTTCCCTGCCGGGCAGCCCACTGGCGCAGCTCAGCCTCAGCGGCCTCCGCAGCCTGTTCGGCCAGTGCGGAGCCCAGCGCATCCGATGCCACACCGGCGGCGATATCGCCCACACCGGCCCGGCGGATCTGGGCATCCACACCGGGGCCAAGCGTCACGGCCAGCAGCAGGGCGGCGGTGCAGCCTTCCAGATGCTTTGCCACATCTTCCCCCGCCAGAATGCCCGCCGCTGTCAGGCTGTCGAGGTCGGCCTCCAGCCAGACCGCCCGGGGCGTGGCCGCCGCCAGCAGCGGCACGGCGCATTTTTCCAGCAGTGCCTGGGTGGCCGCGTCTGCGCCGCCCCGGGCCCCGAAGTACCGCGCCGCCTGTGCAAGATCAATGCGCTCCGGCTTTTCCAGCCGCAGCGGCATACTCGGCCCAATGCTCATCTGCCCGCCCTCCTTTACAAGAATAAAGAATAGACTTAGTATACAGCATCCCCGTTTTCCCGTCAACGCAAAACACCGCATTTATTTTTGCTTGCAACCGATTGCATTTGCAAGCAATCTGCGTTATACTGTAAAAAAGGAGTGTGATCGTTATGGCTAACACCGCCGCCGTCTATGCCCGCATTGATACCAACCTGAAAGAAAGCGCCGAGGATATCCTTGCTCAACTGGGCATTACCCCATCCAGCGCCATCCAGATGCTTTACCGCCAGATCGTCCTGACCCGGGGGCTCCCGCTCGATCTGCATCTTCCCCCTGCCACCCCCACTGCTGTGGGTGGCATGAGCCGTACCGAGTTGGATACCGAGCTGCAAAAGGGAGTCGCCTCTCTGCAAAATGGCAAAAGTTTTTCTGCCGATGAAGTCGATGCCGCATTGTATCAGGAGTTTGGAATATGAGCAGCGTTTATACGGTCCGCTACGCACCGCAGGCGTTGGACGACCTGCGGGATCTCTACTCCTATGTTGCATTTTCACACAAGGAGCCTGCCACTGCCCAAAAATCTGGTCAACCGTATCCGCAAGGCCGCTCGCTCACTGGATGCCCTGCCCGGGCGGCACCCTGTTGTAGACTGGGAACCGTGGCAGAGCATGGGGATGCACAGGTTTACCGTGGAGGATTTTCTGCTGTTCTACCTGATCGATCAAAGCACCCGTACCGTAACTCTCGTTCGTATTGTTTATGGCGGGCGGGATCTGCAAACCTCGCAAAATAGACCCCTGCGGAAAAATTTGCCCAACCTTTTTTGCAACAAACCCATTGACAATCTGGGTAAATAGGGATATAATCCAGACAACAAATCCACCAACCTAGTGGGAAATTGAAGTCAAGTTCTCCGGGGTCGTAGAGGATTGGGAAAATCGTTGAAAGGAGGGCACCAAAATGACGCTGATCTGGAAAAACCTGCTCCACGCGAACTTCCGTTGTGGGCGAATGTACACCACCCGGGCAGAATATGGGACCGAGCGCTGTGCATTGCCCTCCGCAGACCGAATGTGTGTGCGAATGTGATGGCAGAGCTGCCAAAGCGCTAAACCCGAATTTTGCCCGGTGCACTGAAATGGTGTCAGTGACCGGGATTTTTTATGCGTCAGAATTATACTTTAAGTACAGATAGAGAGGTTAATTACTATGTCTAACTATAAATTTGAGACCCTGCAGCTTCACGTTGGCCAGGAGCAGGCCGATCCCGCAACCGATTCCCGCGCCGTGCCCATCTACCAGACCACTTCCTATGTGTTCCGCAACAGCCAGCACGCCGCTGACCGTTTCGGTCTGGCCGATGCGGGCAACATCTACGGCCGCCTGACCAACTCCACGCAGGATGTGTTCGAGAAGCGTATCGCTGCTTTGGAGGGCGGCGTAGCTGCTCTGGCCACCGCTTCCGGCGCTGCCGCCATCACCTACACCATCGAGGCGCTGGCACAAGCCGGTGACCACATCGTGGCACAAAAGACCATCTACGGCGGCAGCTACAACCTGCTGGAGCACACCCTGACCCAGTTCGGCGTGACCACCACCTTTGTCAACGCTCACGATCTGGCCGAGGTGGAGAACGCCATCCAGCCCAACACCAAGGCCGTCTATCTGGAGACGCTGGGCAACCCCAACAGCGATATCCCCGACATTGATGCCATTGCCGCCATTGCCCACAAGCACGGCCTGCCGCTGGTCATCGACAACACCTTCGGCACCCCGTACCTGATCCGCCCCATCGAGCACGGCGCAGACATCGTGGTCCACTCTGCCACCAAGTTCATCGGCGGCCACGGCACCACCCTGGGCGGCATCATCGTGGACAGCGGCAAATTTGACTGGAAGGCCAGCGGCAAGTTCGGCAATATCGCCGATCCCAACCCCAGCTACCACGGTGTTTCCTTCGCCGATGCCGCAGGCCCTGCCGCTTTCGTTACCTACATCCGCGCCATCCTGCTGCGCGATACCGGTGCCACCATCTCCCCGTTCAATGCATTCCTGCTGCTGCAGGGCACCGAGACCCTGAGCCTGCGCATCGAGCGCCATGTGGAGAACACCAAGAAGGTGGTCGAATTCCTGGCAAACCATCCTCAGGTGGAGAAGGTCAACCACCCCTCTCTGCCCGATCACCCGGATCACGCCCTGTACGAGAAGTATTTCCCCAACGGCGGCGCATCCATCTTCACCTTCAACATCAAGGGCGGCCGCGAAGAAGCCTTCAAGTTCATTGACAACCTGAAGATCTTCTCCCTGCTGGCAAACGTTGCGGACGTGAAGAGCCTGGTCATCCACCCGGCCTCCACCACCCACAGCCAGCTGAACGAGCAGGAGCTGGCCGAGCAGCAGATCTATCAGAACACCATCCGCCTGTCCATCGGCACTGAGCATATCGATGACATCATCGCCGATCTGGAGGCAGGCTTCGCAGCCGTCCGCGGCGAATAATCCCCCTGTTCCCCCCCATGCTCTGACAAAAAACTCTCCTCCCTTCTCCCTTTTTTGATCGTGTGTGCAAAGAACCGCCGCCCGAAATTTCCGGGCGGCGGTTCTGTTTTTGTGTGTTGGTGCTTTTACAGCCGGCGTTCCAGCCAGTCACCAATGTCAGCAAAGACCTCTTCGCGGTTCAGCTCCACCAGCAGCTCATGCCGGGCGCTGGGGTACAGCTTGACCTCGATGTTCTTCACACCGGCATCCAGCAGGCTCTTGACCGCCCGCTTCACACCTGCGCCCTGTTCGCCCACCGGGTCGGCATCGCCTGCCAGGAGCAGCAGGGGCAGATCCTTGGGCACCCGGGCCAGAAGAGCCGGGTCGTACAGCCGCAGGATGCCGCTGAACATGCTGTAATAGGCGTTCAGGGTAAAGATAAAGGTACAGCGCTCGTCGGCGCGGTAGCGGTCCACCTCCACCGGGTCACGGTTGAGCCAGTCGTGGGCCGTGCGGCCCTCCAGCCCCTTGTTGTACCCCAGAAACGAAAGTCTGGCCACCAGTTTGCTGCGGTAGTGCCAGCCATGGAACACGGCCAGCACCCGGCAGATGGTCCTGGCCAGCTGCACCAGCGCTTTGGGCTGGTAGCCGGTGCCCATGATGATGGCACCGTCCAGCTCATCGCCCCACTCACAGAGGTACTGCCGCGCGTAGAACGAGCCCATGCTGTGGCCCAGCAGGAAATAGGGCACGCCGGGATACAGCTGCTTTGTCAGGGTCGTCACAGCGTGCAGATCCTCCAGCAGGGCGCGGTTGCCGTCGGGTTCGCCGAAGTAGCCGTAATCCTCTTTGGTGCGGATGGACCCGCCGTGGCCCAGGTGGTCGTTGCCGGTGACAAGGATGCCCCGGGCGGCCAGATTCTCGGCCAGCGGCTTATAGCGGTCGATGAACTCCACCATCCCGTGGGAGAGCTGCAGCACCGCCCGCACCTCTCCCTCCGGCACACAGCGGAACGCGTGGAGCGTCCGCCCCGGCTGGCAGGACGGCAGGGTAAAGTCGATCATCTGGCTCATGGGCTGCCCTCCTTCTCCGCTTTATTTTTTGCATGCTGCCGATCTTCTTGCGGCAGGAGGTGCAGATGCAGTAGCCTGCATACTGGATGGCGTTGTCGTCCACCTCGCCGCAGAAATCGCAGCTGCCGGTGGGGCGGTATTTTTTTCGAGGATGATCTCATCGCCCTCCACAAAGATCTCCAGCTTGGCATCGTTGTCCAGCTTCATGCTGGTGCGCAGCTCCTTGGGCAGGACGATACGGCCCAGGCCGTCAACGCCGCGGACGATTCCGGTACTCTTCATAGTTTTTTCTTCTCCTTTGTCATTTACACCTCAGACAGCCATTTCCCAATTTTCTCCCGGCCCTGATCTCTCCTTCAGAGCCTTCAAAGGAAAATTGTGCCATCTCTCCCACTCAGTATACAAAATTTCCAATCATTCGTCAATGATTGCGCGCGGTTTCGACAAAAAGATTTTTCTTTTGCTTCCAAACGCCCATTCTGCCAAATCTGCGGCCGATTCGTTGACAAAACAGCGCACAGCGATTAAACTAAAAGGTAGCGATCCGCAATTTTTTAGCCTGTAAATATAAAGGAGCGTTTTTTCATGCCGAGCAATAAAGTCCGCACCCGTTTTGCCCCCTCGCCCACCGGCTACATGCACGTTGGCAACCTGCGCACCGCGCTGTACACCTACCTGATGGCCAAGCACGAGGACGGCACCTTCATCCTGCGTATTGAGGACACCGACCAGGGCCGTTACGTTGAGGGCGCTGTGGATGTCATCTACAACACCCTGCGGGAGACCGGCCTGCTGTGGGACGAGGGCCCGGACATCGGCGGCCCTGTGGGCCCCTACGTTCAGAGCGAGCGGATGGGCATGTTCAAGCAGTATGCTGAGCAGCTGGTGGCAGAGGGCAAGGCCTACTACTGCTTCTGCACCGAGGAGCGGCTGGAGGCACTGCACGCCGAACAGCGCGCCAACGGTGAGATGACCCACTACGACGGCTGCTGCCGCGACCTACCCGAGGAGGAGGTCAAGCAGCGTCTGGCCGCAGGTGAGCCCTACGTCATCCGCCAGAAGATCCCCAAGGAGGGTGTGACCGGCTTTGACGATGTGGTCTACGGCCACATCGAGGTCGAGAACAGCGAGATGGACGACCAGATCCTCATCAAGACCGACGGAATGCCCACCTACAACTTTGCCAACGTTGTGGACGACCACCTGATGGGCATCACCCATGTCATCCGCGGCAGCGAGTATCTGTCCTCCACCCCCAAGTACAACCTGCTGTATCAGGCCTTTGGCTGGGAGATTCCCACCTATATCCACTGCCCGCCCGTGATGAAGGACGCGCAGAACAAGCTGTCCAAGCGCAACGGTGATGCCAGCTATCAGGATCTGGTGGCCAAGGGCTACCTGAGCGAGGCCGTGATGAACTACATCTGCCTGCTGGGCTGGAGCCCCAAGGGCGAGTACGCCGAGCAGGAGATCTTCAGCCTGGAAGAGCTCATCAGGATCTGGAGCCCGGACGGCATCTCCAAGTCCCCTGCCATCTTCGACCCCCTCAAGCTGCGGGCCATCAATGCAGAGTATATCCGCCGCCTGAGCCCCGAGGACTTCCAGAAGAAGGCCGAGCCCTGGATCGATCAGGCCGTGCACACCCCCATCGACAAGAAGCTGCTCTGTGCCAACCTGCAGCCCCGCTGTGAGGTGCTGGGCGAGATCCCCGAGCAGCTGGACTTCTTTGACGCAATGCCCGACTACGATGTGAGCCTGTACACCAACAAGAAGCAGAAGACCACCCCGGAGACCGCCCGGGAGGCACTGGAAGCCCTGCTGCCCCTGCTGAGCGACGAGAGCCTGGACTTCTCTGACCGCGACACCGTGTTCAACGCCTGCAAGGCCAAGGCCGAAGAGCTGGGCAAGAAGAACGGCTGGCTGCTCTACCCGCTGGGCATTGCCCTTTCCGGCAAGCAGCGCACCCCCGGCGGCGGCACCGACCTTGCCTGCATGATGGGCCGTGAGACGACCCTTGCCCGTGTCAAGGCTGCCATTGAGAAGCTGAACGGGTGATCTTCCTTCCCCTTTTCGCAATCATATCCACGGAGGTGTTTTTATGATGTACCCATTTATGACACTGGACGACAACACCGAGATCGTGCATTCCGAGATGCAGCCAGACCACCGTGTAAAGGTCTACATCGAAAAGCCCGACGAGAAGGATTGTTTCCACTCTGCGGTCTGCTATCTGCCGGATTATACCTGGGAGGATGTCAGCGGCTTCACCCCTGCTGAGATCGACCGCTACCAGAAGTTCCTGGAATCCACTGCACATCTGATCCTGCAGTTTTCCCAGGAAGGAGGGGTAGAAAATGCCGCAGGTTTTTAAAATCGGTTCCTACTGGGTCTACTTCTGGGCCAACGAAAATGATCCGCTGGAACCCATTCATGTTCATGTTTCACAGGGTGCTCCCAGCAGCAACGCGACCAAGATCTGGATCACCCGGGCCGGGAAATGCTATCTGTGCCACAACAATTCCAACATTCCGCCCCGTGTCCTGCGAAACATCATGGCCATCATCGAAGCACGAAGCGATGAAGTGATTGCCAAATGGATGAATTTCTTTGGTGAAGTACGCTATTTCTGCTGATTTGAGCCGCTTCCCCGCATGACCCCATAAAACGCCGCGCGCCCGCGCTACAGTATATGCAAAGGGCGCGGGAAACAGAACATTGCAAAAGATCCCCGCCGGAAAGCGGGGATTTTTTCATGCCGGAAACCACAAAACTGCACCCGAAGCAGCCTGTTGCCGCCGCGTTGGCCTCCCGGGCGGCGGTACGCCCGGCCCTGCGGCAGGGCGGGGCCTTTGCGCTGGGGCTTGCCGGGGGCTGGGCTGTTCTCTACGGGGCCCTGCTCCCCTTTGGGCTGGGGCTGACACTGGGCCTGCCTGCGGACTGCTTTGCCGCCTGCGCAGCCGGAGCTGCGCTGAGCATCCTGTTCCACGGGTTCGGGCGTTTTCACTGGACAGCCTCTGCCTGCTCTGCGCCGTGGGGGCGGCCGTGGCCGCCCGATGGCTCTGGCCCGGCAGGCTCCGCCCGGCATTTCTGGCCGGGTGCGGGGCGCTGGTGCTGGGAGGTGTCTGCTTTGCGCTGGGCCCGGCGGGGCAGGCTTCACGCTGGTGTTCTTCTGCGGGGCAGATGCCCTGCTGGCGGGCGGCTTCGGCTATGCGCTGCAGCGCTTCCCGCCCGAAAAAGCCCGGTTTTTGGCACCCTGCTGGGCCGCTTCTTCCGTGGCGGCGGCGCTGGGCGGGCTGCACTTCGGGCCCCCTCTGACCCCCGGGGCAGCGGCCTGTGCCATGGTGGATGCTGCCCTCTGCTGCCGCGGGCAGGAAAAGCCCGCGCTGGCCTTTGCTGCTTTCACCGGAGCCGCGCTCTGCGCCGCAGACCCTTCCCTTGCCCCGGCGGCGGTGGGGCTCTGCTGCGGCACGGCGGCAGCGGTCCTGCTGGCCCCCGGGCGGCGGGCTGAGACCCTTGCCGCCTGTGCGGGCGGGTGTGTGCTCGGGGGTGCTCTGTGTTCCCGCCTCCGGCACGGCCCTGCCCCTGCTCCTCAGCGCCGGGCTGGGCCTTGCGGCTCCCGCCTTTTTCCCTAAACATTGGCTGACACCGGTGCCGGAAGCCCCCGCGCCGCCCGAGGAGCCGCCCCGGCTTTCTGCCGCCGCCACCCGGCTGGAAGCAGTGGCCGAGAGCCTTTCCTCGCTGGCCGAGACGGTGAACGCTGTATACGATGCTTTTCCCCGCCGGTGCGACACCTTCCGCTGGGTCATCGACAACACCCACGACAGCCTGTGCTTCAACTGCGGGCGGCGGGAAACCTGCTGGAAGCAGGAATACACCGCCACGCTGGAGGGGATGAACGCCCTGCGGCCCATTCTGGAACAGCAGGGCCATCTGCAGACCAGCGACCTGCCCGGCCAGCTGTCCAGATGCATCCACCCGGCGGCGCTCTGCGCGGCGGCAAACCGCTCCTTTGCACTCTACCGGAGCCGGAAGGAGGCCCATGTCCACGCCGAGGCCATGCGCACCGCCCTGACCGAGCAATACAGCGCCATGGCCGATGCCCTGAGCGTGCTCAGTGAGCAGCTGGGCCGCCCCGGGAACCCGGAGCCCTACAAATCCGGGCGGGTGGCCGCGTTTTTTGCCAGCCTGGGCACGCCGCCGCTGGAATGCGCTGTCACGCTGGACGACCTGGGCCGGACACGGGCGGCGGTCACCCTGCCCCGTACCCGCTTTTCTTCCCCCGAGCTGGCCGCGCTGGCGCAGGAGACCGGACGCATCTGCCGCCGGGACTTCGACCCGCCGCAGGTGCTCTCCTGCAAAGGGATGACCACCCTGCTCTTCTGCGAAAAGCCCGCCCTCCGGGCCGTGTTCGGAACTGCGGGCACGGCGGCAAAGGGCACTGTCTCCGGGGATGCGGTCCAGCAGTTCTGCAGCCCGGCCGCTGCCCAGATGATCCTGTGTGACGGTATGGGCACAGGCCGCCCGGCCGCCGTGGACGGCAGCCTTGCCGCCGAGCTCACTGCCCGCCTGCTGAAAGCCGGTTTCACCGCTGAGCTGGCGGCGCGGCTGGTCAATGTGGCGCTGGCCCTGAAAAGCGATGAGGAGAGCGGGGCCACCCTCGACCTGATCAGCGTGGATCTTTACACCGGCACGGCACGGATCTTCAAGGCCGGAGCCGCCCCGGGCTTTCTGGTGCACGGGGGCCGCGCCCGTCCGGTGGGCGATATCAGCCTGCCCATCGGCATTCTGGGCGGTGTGAACGGCCAGAGCCGGGTGGTGCATCTCGCCGCCGGGGACTATGCCGTACTGGTCTCGGACGGTCTGCTGGTGGATGGCCCCGGCTGGGTGGCCAAGCAGCTGGAGCTTTCCGCCGCCGCAGGCGACCCGCCCGATAAGGTGGCCCGGATCCTTGTGGAAACCGCCCGCGCCCGCGCCGAACAGACCGGCCGACCCGATGATATCACCGCCGCCGTGCTCCGGTTAGAGCCCTGCGGACATTGAAATTTCACAAAAGGGGCATATAATAGCCTTATCTTTTCCAAGGGAGGACTGCCCATGTTAAAACTCACCGTTTCCCAGGATGGCTGCGGCGATTTTGCCAGCATCTCGGAGGCCGTGCTGGCGGTGCCCTACGAGCTGGAAGCAGAGATCTGCATCGGCCCCGGCATCTACCGGGAAAAGCTGGTCTGTGAAAAATCGGGCGCTCACCCTGCGGGGCGCGGGAGCTGATGCCACCACCCTGATCTTTGGGGACGGCGGCAAGCTGCCCCACCCGGATGGGCGGCCCACCCACACCTTCCGCAGCTACACCGCCTTTTTCAGCGGCGGCAGCGTAACGGTGGAGGATCTGACCATTGCCAACGATGCCGGTCCGGGCAGTGCCGTGGGGCAGGCCATTGCCGCCTATGTGGATGCCGAAAAGGCCGTGTTCCGCCGGGTAAGGCTGCTGGGCAACCAGGACACGCTCTTCTGCGCACCCCTGCCCGAGGCTGAACGGGAGAAGGACGGTTTTCTGGGCCCCCCGCAAGTTTGCGCCCCGCCGCCCCTCGGCGCAGTATTACAAAAGCTGCGAGATCGCGGGGGACATCGACTTCATCTTTGGCGGGGCCGATGCCCTGTTTGAGCAGTGCATCCTGCGCACGGTAGACAACCACCTTTCCCACAGTTACATCACCGCCCCCTCGGGCAGCGCCAACGGGTTGGGCTTCGTGTTCTGGGACTGCGATTTCGTCTCCGACTGCCCCGCCGGAACGGTCTATCTGGGCAGGCCCTGGCGGCCCACCGGCAAGACTGCCGTGCTGGACTGCCGCCTTGGAGCCCACATTGCACCGGAGGGCTTTTCCGGCTGGAATGACCGCACGGACACCTGCCTTGCCCGCTTTGCCGAGGCCAGAAGCAGCGGCCCGGGGGCACACCAGCGCCCGGACTGGGTCGCAGCGCCCTCTGCCGCCGATGCCGCCGCCCTGCTGGCCCGGGCGCGGAAGCTCTGCCGCCCCTGAGATCAAAAACAAGGGAATGTGAAGATGAAAAAAGCTCCCCAATGCCGTAAAATGGCTCATTATCGTGGTGGTGCTGGCCCTGATGGGCTGGATGCTGGTCAAGGTGAACGACCGCGCCTCCCGCGTGAAGATGCCGGAACCGGACAACAGTCTGGGCATTTACCGGAAAGCAGATGCTTAAAAAGAGTGACCCTCTCCGTCATTGTTTCGGAATGACGGAGAGGGTCGCTTTACTTTGTATCCGTTGCAATGAACCAGAAGGTCGTGCCTTTGCCCAGCGTACTCTGCACGCCGAAGCGGAAGCCGTGCTGCTGGAAGATGGCCTTGGTGATGGAAAGCCCCAGGCCGGTGCCCTGCTTGCCCGCATCGGAGCGGGAGCGGTAATACCGGTCAAAGATATAGGGCAGATCCTCGGCACAGATGCCGGGGCCGTGGTCCTCGATCTCCACCCGGACTCCCTCGGGCACCTTAGAGGCCCGCAGGAGGAAGATGCCGTCCCCGCCGATGTGGTGCATGGCGTTGCCCAGCAGGTTGTGGAGGGCGCGCTGCATCATGTTGGGGTCGGCATAGACAGGCAGTTCCTCGTCCGGCAGTTCCAGCTTGAGCTGCCAGCCGTTCTGGGCGCAGACCGCGTCATAGCGCTCGCTGACCTCATCGCAGAGCTGGCCCATATCAAAGTGAACCTTCTCGCACTTTTCCGCGCCGCTGGTCACCTTGCTCAGCTCCATAACACTGGAGACCAGCGCTGTCAGCCGGTCGGCCTCATCCACGATGATGTTCATCTGCTCATCCCGGTGGGCCTTGTCGTCTCCGGTGATGTCCCGAACCGTCTCCGCATACCCCTTGATGAGGGTCAGCGGGGTGCGCAGGTCATGGGAGACATTTGCCAGCAGATCGCGCTGCATCTGGGCCGCGTGCTGGACCTCCCTGGCCATGTGGTTGAACTCCTGCGCCAGGTCGCCCAGTTCGTCCCGGCGGTTGGTCTCCACCTGAACGGCATAATCGCCCTGTGCCACCTGCCGGGCCGCCCCCGAAAGCTGGCGCAGGGGCTTGGTGAACCACTCGCTGAACAGCCACGCCGCGCTCATGGAAAAGGCAAAGATCAGCGCCGCCGCCAGCGGCAGCACCGTGCTCATCACCTCACCGGCCTCCGAGACATGCATCAGGCTTGTGGTCACCAGCACGGTATAGCTGCCGTCGGAGGTCGTTCTGCCCACCATCAGCTCCACCGTGCCCGAGGGCGTGGGCGGATTGATCTTCCGCACACAGCTGCCGGTCTCGCGGCAGAGCTGACGCATGGCGCGGGCGGTGCTGTAAGAGGGCAGCTCGCTGTTTTCATCGGTGGGCCGGGTGCGGTGAAGGTTGCAGTAGGAGAGGTTCTCCACCTTGAAGATCTGCCGCAGCGTGACATCGGAGATGTCCACGCAGAAGCTGCTCATGCCGCCATTTTCGTAGATCTCGCTGCCGAGCTGGTTGAAAAACTGGCTGTTGACATAGAGCTGACTGCCGAACCCCCAATAAGAGAGGGTCTGGCCGTCGGCAATGGCATCGTCCAGCTTCTGCACGATGGCATCCGCCTGTTCGGTCAGCTGCTTCTGGATATGGGTGGTGTACAGGGGCTCCAGCAGCTGGGTGCACAAAAACCAGAACAGCACCAGCAGCAGCAGACAGATGAAGCAGAGGAACCACATCAGCTGCCCGCGGATGCCCACGGTACGCCGCTTTTTTTCCGGGTTGCCGCATCAACCGCAAACCTCCTGTTTAACGCGCTGCATCCGGGTCGAACTTATAGCCGATGCCCCACACGGTGGCAATATAGCCCCGGCATCTGCCCAGATGGCCCCGCAGCATCTTGACGTGGGTATCCACGGTGCGGTCCTCGCCAAAGTAGTCGTAGTTCCACACCTTCTGCAGGATCTTCTCCCGGCTCAGGGCAATGCCCTTGTTGGAGGCCAGAAATACCAGCAGGTCAAACTCCTTGGGGGTCAGGCTCACATCCTCACCCGCCACCCGCACGGTGTGGCTGGCCGTGTCGATGGTCAGCTCGCCAAAGGTCATGGTGCCGTCCGATGCCTCGGAGCGGGGCATGGTGCGGTTGAGCACCGCCTTGACACGGGCCACCAGCTCCCGCGGGGAGAAAGGCTTGACCACATAGTCATCCGCGCCGCCTTCCAGACCGGCCAGCTTGTCATATTCCTCGCCGCGCGCGGTCAGGATGATCACCGGCGTGTTGATGTGGCGGGCGCGCATCTCGCGCAGGCAGGTCATGCCGTCCATAAAGGGCATCATCACATCCAGGATCACCAGATCAAAACCGCCGCCGCTCAGCAGCGAAAGGGCGGCAGAGCCGTCGCCCGCTTCCTCGCAGACATAGCCTGCATATTGTAAATGCTCCCGGATCAGTTCCCGGATGCGGGGTTCATCATCAACGATCAGTATCTTTGCCATCTGAGGTTTCCTCCTCGTTATCAAAATAGCTCCAGTTTCTAGGGGTATCATAATATAATTATTGGAAAATTTTGTGAAGTTTAAGTGAATGGTTTGGAAAACCGCCGCCCCATTTCTCTTAGTATACCACAAAAAGCCCGGCAAGAAACAGCAGGAGCCTGCCGCCCGCTTGCTTCTCTGCTATAAAGTGTGCTATACTGATTTGATAAAAAGCAACCACCAGAACAAAGGAAATCTGCCTATGCGCATCGGATTCGTTGAACTGCTTCTCATCCTGCTCATCGCGTCACTGACCATCGGGCCCAGTGCGGCCCTGTGGGTAGACCGCTGGCTTCGCCGCGCCAACCGGGCCAGCGCCGCCGCTGCCCGCCGCCGGGCCGTGCAGGAGGCCCAGCGTGCCGCCGAGCGGGAGGAAGTGCTCCAGAGGTTCCAGAAATTGAGCATCGTGTTTACGCTGGCCGCGGTTGCTGCGCTGGTCTGGGCGCTGGTGCTCCGGCCCATTGAGGCCCCGCCCAAAACCTACACCGCCCCGGATCACCGGCAGGCCTCCGGCGCGGCACAGGCAGAGCTTTCCACCGACCGCAGGGAGATCTGGGATCTGGGCGGGTATCAGGGTGTGGACTGCATCCGCACCCGGGATGGCCTTGTCTATGCGGCGGCATGGAACGGCTCCTCCCTGAAGAAACGCACCAGCGATCTGGTGCGCACCGACGGCGGCAACGCTGCGGTCATCCTGAGCGTAGAGGGCGAGCTGACCGGCTTTGCGTTCGATGCTGCGGGAGACCTGTGGGCTCACATCGTCCTCCACCCCTCGGCCTGGGGGGCACCCTTTGCCGCGCCCGGGCACGACAGCTGGGGGCGCTTCGGTGGAACAGGTGGTCACGCAGATCGACGGAGCCCCGCTGGGGGGCCCTTTCTGCCGTGGAGGTCGGTGCGGACGGCAAGGTCTACTTTGCCATGGTCGGGCAGGAGAGCGCGGAACAGGGGCTGGAAAGCGCCCTGCGCACCGAGCTGCTGGCCCACACCGGAACAGGCGCGGTATACGCTTATGATCCCGCTGCCCGCACCGTGGAGCAGGTGGTGGGCGGCATTGCCGGAGCGTCCGGCCTTGCGCTGGACGAGCGCACCCAGACCCTCTACATCTCCGACCTCGGCAGCCGCTGCATCTGGAGCGCGGCGGCCTCTGCCCGCAGCCTGACTGCAGGGGGCAAGGGCTGTCAGAGCAGCTTCAGCGGGCTGCCGGGCTATCCCGGCGCGCTGGCGCTGGATGAGGGCAGCACCCTCTACATCAGCTACCGCTGGGCCAGCTCCAGCTGGCTGGAACGCCATGCAGGCAGCACCTTCCTGCGCGGTGTGGCCCTGCGGCTGAGCGAATCGATGCAGGAGAGCCTGTTCTCCCTGCCCGCCGACGGCATCCGCGCCGAGGCCGTTTCCACCGCCAGCGGAAGCTGGCTGTGGAGCTTTTCCGGCAAACCTCAGGGCAGCAGCTCTGCCCTCTGCCCGGTGGAGAACCGGGTGTATTTTGGCATTGCGGGAGAAAAAGCGCTTTATTCTGTACGGGTCTGAACCGCTCCGTCACGCTTCGCGTGCCAGCTCCCCTGCCAGGGGAGCCCCTAGCATCCCGGAAAAAATTGTTGTAAACGCTTGGGCCCAATCGAACACAGAACATCGGGTCATCGCGGCAACCGATCGATACGAGGTAATTGATATGACAGACGCATTCAAACAGCAGATCCAGGCGGAAGCCCGGCAGGCAGTGGAAGAGCTGCTGGAACAGGCAAAGCTGAAAAAACGGCGACGTGTTCGTGGTGGGCTGCTCGTCCAGCGAGATCGTGGGCGGGCACATCGGCAAGGACAGCAGTCTGGAGGCCGCACAGGCCGTCTACGCAGGCATTGCGCCGGTGCTGGCCCAGCGCGGCATCTGGCTGGCGGCACAGTGCTGTGAGCACCTGAACCGGGCCATTATCATGGAGCGGGAAGCCGCCGAACAATACGGCTGGGAGGAAGTGTGTGTCGTGCCCCGGCCCCATGCGGGCGGCAGCTGGGCCACCACCTGCTGGAAGCAGTGCAAAGATCCCATTGCCGTGGAGGAGATCCGCGCCCACGCCGGTATCGACATTGGCGGCACCCTGATCGGGATGCACCTGCGCCGGGTGGCCGTGCCGGTGCGGCTGAGCCTGAGCCGGATCGGTGAAGCAAACATTCTCTGCGCCCGCACCCGCCCGAAGCTCATTGGCGGAGAGCGCGCAAAAATATACCGAGGAGGACTGATGCCTTATGGCAGAAAAAAACACCGGAAGAGATGCGGGAGGCCGTGCTGGCCATCCGTGAAAAGATGGCCGCCGCTGCCCGGGAGGCGGGCCGTGACCCCGCCGAGGTCCAGCTGTGCGCCGCCTGCAAGACCCGCACCGCTGAAACCGTGGCCGCAAGTGCCGCCCTGCCCATTGACGTGTTTGGCGAAAACCATGTGCAGGAGCTCTGCGCAAACTTTGACGCAGGCGCTTACTGCGGCAAGCCCAGCCATTTCATCGGACACCTGCAGACCAACAAGATCGAAAAAAGTCCTGGGCCGGGCCAGCCTGATCCAGAGCGTGGGCAGTGAACATCTGCTGACCGCCATCGAGAAGGAAGCCGCCAAGGCGGGCATCGTGCAGAACGTCCTGCTGGAGGTGAACATCGGCGGGGAGGAGAGCAAGAGCGGCGTTTCGCCGGAGGCGCTCTGGCCCCTGCTGGATGCCGCTGCCGCACAGGAGCACATCCGGGTCAAAGGCCTGATGGCCATTCCCCCGGTCAATGATGACGATGCACAGAACCGCCGGTATCTCGCCGCCGTCCACGACCTGTTCGTAAAGGCCGGGGAGCGCGGCTATTCCAATGTGGAGATGCAGACCCTCTCCATGGGCATGAGCGGCGATTACGAGAACGCCATCCGCGAAGGCGCAACGCTGGTGCGTATCGGCACCGCGATCTACGGCGAACGGGATTACAGCAAGAAATAAACCTCTCCGTCATCGCTGACGCGCAGACTGAGAAGTTGAAATCAAGGAGGAACCATGGCAAAACAAAACATCAAAGACCCCGGTGCGCATCACAACAGCAGCGGCGCGCTCATCCGCCGCTTTTTACCCTATCTGGCAAAATACAAGGCAGTGCTCTTTCTCGACCTGTTCTGTGCCGCGCTGACCACACTGTGTGACATCTTCCTGCCCAAGATCATGAGCACCATCACCAACTCGGCCATGGGCGTGGGCATCACCCTGACCACCGGCATCGTGCTCAAGCTGGCGGGCATCTACTTTGTGCTCCGCATCATCGACGGCGCGGCCCAGTATTTCATGTCCGGCATCGGCCACATCATGGGCGTGCACATCGAGACCGACATGCGCCGGGATGCCTTTGACCATCTGCTGCTGCTCGACCACACCTACTATAACAACACCAAGGTCGGCACCATCATGGGCCGCATCACCAACGATCTGTTCGATGTGACCGAGTTTGCCCACCACTGCCCCGAGGAATTTTTCATCGCCTTCATCAAGATCCTGGCCTCCTTCATCATCCTGTGCCAGGCCAGCATCCCGCTGACGCTGGCGGTGTTCGCCTGCGTGCCCCTGATGGGCGTGGTATCCGTTTATCTGAATGGCCGTCTGCGTGCCCGGTTCCGGCAGCAGCGCATCCAGATCGGTGAGCTGAACGCCACCATCGAGGACAGCCTGCTGGGTCAGGGCGTGGTAAAAGCCTTTGCCGCCGAGGAGCAGGAGCGCGCCAAGTTCGAGCAGGGCAACAAGGACTTTGAGCACATCAAGACGCTGGGCTACTACGCCATGGCGGCTTTTAACACCTCCACCCGCCTGTTCGACGGCCTGATGTATCTGGTGGTCATTCTGGCGGGCGGCCTGTCGCTGGTCAACGGCAAGATCACCGCCGGTGACCTGGTGGCCTACATGCTCTATGTCACCACCCTGATCGCCACCATCCGCCGCATCGTCGAGTTTGCCGAGCAGTTCCAGCGCGGCATGACCGGCATCGAGCGCTTTGCCGAGATCATGGACACCCCCGTGCCCATCCACGATGCCCCAGATGCAAAGCCCCTGCAGCCCGGCCCCGGTGCCATCCGCTTTGACGATGTCAGCTTTGAGTACCCGGACGACCACAACAAGGTGCTCCATCATGTCAGTCTGGACATCAAGGCAGGCGAGCGGCTGGCTCTGGTCGGCCCATCCGGCGGCGGCAAGACCACTTTGTGCAACCTCATCCCCCGCTTCTACGATGTGACCAGCGGCCACATCTACATTGACGGGCAGGACATCCAGCAGGTCACCCTCAAGAGCCTGCGCGAGGACATCGGCATCGTCCAGCAGGACGTGTACCTGTTCAGCGGCTCTGTGGCGGATAACATCGCCTACGGCAAGCCCGATGCCACCCGGGAGGAGATCATCGAAGCTGCCCGTCTGGCCGGTGCAGAGCGCTTTATCATGGCCCTGAAGGACGGCTTCAACACCTATGTCGGCGAGCGCGGTGTCAAGCTCTCGGGCGGTCAGAAGCAGCGCATCGCCATTGCCCGGGTGTTCCTGAAGAACCCGCCCATCCTGATCCTGGACGAGGCCACCAGTGCACTGGACAACGAGAGCGAGATCCTTGTGGGGCAGAGCCTGGAAAAGCTGGCCCATGGCCGCACCACCCTGACCATTGCCCACCGCCTGACCACCATCAAGAACTACGACCGCATCCTGGTGCTTGGCTCCGAGGGCATTGTGGAATCCGGCACTCACGAAGAGCTGCTGGCAAAGCAGGGCGTGTACTACCGCCTGTGGAACCAGCTGCCCGGTGAGGACACCTTGTAAAGCAAAATCATTGCATAAAAAACGCGGGACCGCCGAGTTTTCAACGGTTCCGCGTTTTGTTGTGGAAAAAATAAAGGGCTGTCCCCTCTTCGTATGTATAATATTATTCCTCATCCTTCGGGTTGTCCAGATGATTGCGCTGTCTGCGTGTCAGTGCGGCGCACAGCTGCAGCAATGCAAAACACAGGATACCGGTAAAAACACCGGCAATGACAGCACCGACCCAGTATCCATAGGAAAAACCGCTGATCAGCGTAACCGCCACCACAGCAACCAGAGAATACACGGCATTGGCCGGGGCCGTATCCAAAAGGTGACGATCCCACAAACCATTGCGCAGACACGCAACACACATATAGATGCAGCCGATCATAAATACAACCCACTCTCCGGCAGCCTTGTCCGCAGCCCCGAACATCGTCTGCACGATCCACGCCGCCAGAAGGCCGCCCCACATCAACCAGAAGCCACGCCCCTCAATTTTGCGCAGAGTTTGCTCCTGCATCTCGTCCAACTGGTTTTTCTTGCTGTATAGTGAAAATCTCATAACTCATTCCTCCCAGAACAGTTCATCCAGTGTTTTTCCCAAAATTTTGCAGATGCTGCGGCAGAGATTGATAGTGGGGTTGTACTCGCCCTTTTCGATCGCGTTGATGGTCTGGCGCGAGACCCCAGCCGCTTCTGCCAATGCCCCCTGCGTCATATCTTTTTCCGCGCGGGCAGCTTTCAGTTTCAGATTCTTCGGCATCCTGTCACCTCGTCTATTTCCTGTGAGGGTAAGCTCATTCCCTCTGGATACAGAATAGCACTCACCAGACATTATGTCAAGTATAATTTACTTTTTGTCTTGTATTTTATATTTCAAAAATAGAAAAAGCCCCGTGTCCAGCATATCGCACCGGCACGGGGCTTTGCAATGATTTCAGAAAAACGTTCCCGACCCGCCGGGATGTAAGGATGCAGCCGGACGCGCTCCAAAATCCCGGAGATAGTGCTGTTCCAGTTCGTCCGTTTTTGCCTCAAAAATAACCATGGCAGATTTACAATCGCTTTTTTCATCAACTTCAGGTTCGTTGCTTCCGCCATCCCGAAGCCGCCGTAAAAGTGCATGTGATGCGCATCATCCGGACAGACCAGTTCAATCATCTGTGCACCACGTTCCCGCACACGCTGTTCCACTTCTTGGAGAAGTAATCTGCCATACCCCTTGTTCTGATACTCCCCGAAAATCAGGATCTCGTCGAGATAATAGAATGTAAAATCATCGTAGCTTTCCAAAAAACCGATGACAAGCCCTGTTGGAATATCGTTGTCATCTTCTTGCATCAAGCAGAGGGAATCCTCCATTGTTACCATTTGATGGATTCGCTTGTATGCCTTTTCATAAGTCCAGCACCCGCCAGAATGTTGGTTGTAGTGGTTCATGTAGAGCATTGCTACTTTTTCAATATTTTCCTCTGTAATAGGGGTACAATTCATTGATTCAGCTCCTTCTTATAAAAAGCCCCATACCCACACATTCAGAGTGCAGGCATGGGGCTCAACCATTTTATCAGGTCGCAGCTTTCTGCAAGTAAAACTCACTTTCTGCCACACGGGTCACAAAGTCGTATTCCAGACGGGTCGCTCTGGATGGATTGATATTGTACCTCTTACAAACTGTGCGGAAATAGGAAAAATATTCCCGATCTTCCTCATTCAGCGGTGTGACCCAGCTTCTTTCCATCGGTTCATTCATCTGCATTCACCTCGTATTCTGCAATCAATCTTTGTGCAGCATCTTCCCAGAGTACTAACCGGAATGGGTCATATCTCCCTACCGGACGTGCTCCAAATTCGTGAAGATAGTATTCCAGAAGAGTATCCGTTTTTGCTTTGAACAGTACCACGCCATCATAGCCATGATTGATAGATTCCTGTACTGCATATGCAAATAATGCCTTTGCAATTCCCTGATACTTCTTTTCCTTTCCATTCTGATGCAGAAGATTTGCATTGCTTTCCGGCTGACTTTCCAGATAGACAAGTTCTACTGCCAGAAACCGATCATCGCAGAAGTAAGACATCAAACCCAGCAATTCCTGTTCTTCTGTTTTCAGTGCAACACGATTCGGGAAATATGCAGTGTCCATCGTTTTCCAATTCGTCTGCCATCCCATGCTGGCAGTCTGCTGAAAATCCAGCTTTCCCGCCGCCACAACATGTACTGGCACTTTTGCACCATCCTGCAACCGGGTAACTTGCAGATTCAGCTTCATCTTATTCTCCCACGATGAGCCGCACGGCACCATAGATGCCGGCATCATTGCCGAGGGTAGCGGCAACAATGGGGGTCTCGCGGCAGGAACTGAAGGCATAGGTCTTGAAATGCTCCCGCAGGGGGTTGAAGAGGACATCTCCGGCACGGGCGACACCGCCGCCCACCATGAACATCTCGGGGTCGGTGGTAGAGGCAATGGAGGCCAGCGCCATGCCCAGGGTGTCAGTCATCTCGTCCACCTCACGGGCGGCCAGTGCATCGCCTGCACGGGCGGCATCAAAGACATCCTTGGCGGCAAAGTCGGTGCCGCGCAGGGTGCAGGGGGTGTCCGGGTTCTCGTCCAGCAGCTTCTTCATACAGCGGACCACGCCGGTGGCGCTGGAATACTGCTCCAGACAGCCGTGCTTGCCGCAGCCGCAGACCGCCGTCTCGTGGGGGTTGACGGTGATGTGGCCGATCTCGCCGCCTGCACCGTGTGCACCCTCGGTGATCCTGCCGTTGACGATGACACCGCCGCCGACACCGGTGCCCAGCGTGACCATCACCGCGCTGCGGCAGCCCTTGGCACAGCCCATCCAAATCTCGCCCAGCGCGGCCACGTTGGCATCGTTGCCCACCAGCACCTTGATGCCATCCAGCAGGCCGGACAGCTGGATGGAGACATTCCGCTCACCCCAGCCGCCGAGGTTGGCGCAGACAATGGGCACGATGCGGCTGTCCAGCACAGGGCCGGGCACACCGACGCCCACGCCCTCCACCTGCTCGGCAGTGATGCCGTTTTCCTGCATCTTGTCCTTCACGGCCTTGGCCAGGTTTCCAAGGATGTGCTCCCCTGCATTGGAGGTGTCGGTGGGCACCTCCCACTTTTCCAGCAGAGCGCCCGCCGTGGTGAACAGGCCCACCTTGGCTGTGGTGCCGCCCAGGTCGATGCCGAATGCGTACTCTTTCATATTCATTTACCCCTTCTTTGCGGCGGTCAGGCCGCCGGTTTTCTCATCGTTATCATTATAGCATATCCATTTGCAAAATGACAGAGGCTGAAACAGGATTTATGCAAAAAGCCGAAAATCCGTTTCGATTTTTGGCAAAGCAAAAGGCCCTCCCGCAGTGGGAGGGCCGGAAAGCCTTGGGAGAACTTACTCCTCGTCAGAGGATTCCTCTTCGTCATCCTCATCCTCGTCGTCATCATCCGTCTTGGGCTTATAGAAAATGCCGCTGAGGAAGATGCTGATAAAGTACAGCAGGCACATGGGCACAGCCACGAAGCACTGCGACACGATATCGGGCGGGGTGATGATGGCTGCGACCAGGAAGATCAGGACAATGGCAACGCCGCGGCCCTTCTTCATGATCTCGGGGTTTGCAATGCCCATCTTGGCCAGAATGATGGTGACCAGTGGCATTTCAAACACACAGCCGAAGATGATGAACATGGTCAGGCAGAGGTTGATGTAGCTCTCGATGCTGATGGATGCCGTGATGTAATCGGTACCCTCCAGCGTAACGAGGAAGTTCAGCATGAACGGCAGGGTGACCTTGTAGGCGAACAGCACACCCACGCAGAACAGAGCCAGACCGAACAGCAGCACCAGCCGGAAGAAGAAGCTCTCGCTCCGTTTCAGGCCGGGCTTTGCAAAGGCGTAGACCTGATACAGCGCCACCGGAATGGTCACGATCACCGCAGCGATCAGGGACACCCGGAAATACTGCATCAGCTTTTCCTGCGGGGCCAGGAACACGAAGGTGTAGTTCGCATTCATTGCCATGGCCGTCAGCAGGTCGATCAGCTTATCCGAAATTGCCAGGAAGCCGATCACGCCCACTACAAACACCGCCGCGCAGATGATCAGCCGGTTCCGCAGCTCTTTCAGATGTCCGGTCAGCGTCATGCTGCCGTCGTCCGACATGACTTCGGCTTTCTTTTTGCGCTTCACGTTGGTAGCCACAAATTACTCCTCGTCCTTCTTCTCAGCCTTTTCCTCGGTCTTGGTCTCGGCAGGCTTGGCATCGCCGTTCTCATCCACGTCGTCCATGCCTTCCTTAAAGTTCTTCATGGTCTTGCCGAACATCTTGCCCAGCTTCGGCAGGTTCTTGGGTCCAAAGATGACCAGAACGATGATCAGAACAATGATAAGCTCCTGAGGTCCGATTCTCATAATAATAATCTCCTTTTTCCTCTTGCCGCGCCGCTCTGGCGGGCTGGATTCCAGTTTTTATCCTACAACCGCGGGCGCGGGTGTATCCATGTACTTAGACCTTTGCCTCTTCGGCAGGGGCAGCCTCCTCAGCGGGAGCAGCCTCGGCAGGGGCTTCGTTTGCAGCGGGGGCCTCCTCGGGCTTTTCCTCTGCAGCAGGCTCTTCTGCCTTTTCCTCTGCCTTCACAGGCTCAGCGGCAGGCTCTTCCGCCTTAGCGGGCTCTTCGGGCAGCTCCTCCACGGTATCCTCCAGCTCGGCCACTTCCTCGACCTCTTCGGCCTTCTTGGCTTCTTCCTTGCTGGTCTTACCGATGTTGGTAAAGCTCTTGGTGACATCCTTCATGCTGTCGTCGATGTCCTTCTTGATGTCGGTCAGGGGAGCAACAGCTTCCTTGATGGGGGCCTGGATCTCGTTCAGGGGCTCCACCACATTCTTCTGGATCTCCTCGGAAGCGGCACCGGTGTACTTTTTCAGCTCCCGCAGCATCTTGCCGAGCTTGCGGGCATACTCCGGCAGCTTATCGGGGCCAATGACCACGAAGGCCACGATGGCCACCAGGATCAGCTCTGTAAAACCAATTTTCATAGCGTTCCAATTCCTTTCCTCTCACACAACAGGCATCCTTTGCGGCCTGCCGTGCTGTTACTGCACAGGGGATGCGGCGCGGTGTGCGCCTTTGTTGCCCTATGTATACCGGAAGTGTGTGAGCTTCAAATGAACTTATTTTGAACAGTATATGAACAAGAGTGATTTTGTCATCAATTATATAACCATCCGGATATTTGCGCTTAGATATTGCGTTTCGGAATCACTTGACCGGATTGGTCAGCGTACCAATACCCTCGATCTCGCACCACACCACATCTCCGGGCTTGAGGAACTGCGGCGGGTCCATACCCATGCCCACACCCGCCGGGGTGCCGGTGGCAATGACAGTACCCGCTTTCAGGGTCATGCCCTGCGAAAGCTCGGCAATGACATGGTCGATGTCAAAGATCTGCAGGGCGGTATTGGAATCCTGCCGCTTCTCGCCGTTGACAAAGCTGCGGATGCCCAGCCTGGGCGGGTAATCGGCAAAGGCATCTGCCGTGACGATGCAGGGCCCGATGGGGGTAAAGCCATCCAGACTCTTGCCGAAGTACCACTGTTTGTGCGCCGTCTGCACATCCCGGGCCGAGACATCGTTCAGGATGGTATAGCCGAAGATATAGTCCCGGGTCTGACCGGCGGGCACATCCCTGGCATCCTTGCCCAGCACCACAGCCAGCTCACACTCATAATCCAGCATTTTTTCACCAGATCGGTGTGGGCCTCGATGGGGCCGCCGTCCGGCACGGCGCGGGTCACGCGCTTGGAAAAGTAGATGGCATCCTCGTGCCTGGTGGCAAAGGCAGCGGCAGAATATTTCTCCGCCTCATCGGAGTGGGCCATATAATTGATGCCCAGGCAGATGACATCCTGTGCCGGGGCCGGGATGGGGCTTTCCAGCGTGACGGCCTCCACAGGCAGAGCGGGAATGCCCGCAATGGCCAGCGACAGCCCATACCGCACCTGCGGGGTCAGAAACGGGATGGCCTCGCTCAGGGTCTCATAGCTCAGGCCCAGCCAGCTCAGCGGCCAGACCTGTCGTCCATCCTCCGATAAGATCGCCGGGTCTTCCACGCCGTCCGGCAAACGGCAGGTAATAAAGCGCATACCGTATCCCCTTTCTCAGTGCCGATACGCAATGGCGTTCCGGATACGCTCCGCCTCGGCCTGACCGGCCAGCTGGCGCACCAGTTCCAGTGCAAAGGGGATGGCACCGCCCAGCCCATAGCTGGTGGTGATGTTGCCATCCACCACGACCTCTTCATCGTGGACGACGGCACCGGCCAGCTGATCCTGGAAGCCCGCGTGGGCGGTGGCGTTCCTGCCCTCCAGCAGGCCCAGGGAGGCCAGGATGCTTGGGGGCGGCACAGATGGCGGCCACCTTCCGGCCTGCCCTGGCAAAGGCGGCACAGGTCTCGGTGACCGTCTTGTTGGCGGCAAGGTTGGGTGTGCCCGGGATCCCGCCGGGCAAAACGACCATGTCCACATCGGAATAATCCACTTCCTCGGCCAGCGCATCGGCGGTCAGGTGGATCTTATGGCTGCTCACCAGCTCCCTGCGGCCCATGGCAGAGGCCACGATGACCTCCACCTTGGCGCGGCGCAGCAGGTCTACCACCAGCAGAGCTTCACACTCCTCGGTGCCATCGGCAAAAAATTCAACTGCCTTACTCATCTTTATAGACTCCCTTCTAAAAAAGCGCACCGCAGGGCGGGTGCTCCCCTGCCCCGCGGCGCGCGGTCCGTGTTATTCTTCGGCGGGCTGTTCCGCCTTTTCTTCCAGCAGGCGGCGCAGCACACTGTCATCCTTGCTGATGACCCGGCTCACCCGGCTGATGATGGCGCTGGACGCACCAATGTTGCCCATGATGCTGGTATAGCTCTGCTTGTTGACCAGCTTTTCCGCAATGTTATACCGCTGCTCCATTGCACTGAGCTCGGCGTAACTGCACACATCCTGTAAAAAGCGGTAGCACTCCTCAGGCGTTTTCAGCTCCAGCAATGCAGAATACAGGCCGGACGCTCCGGTGGGATGATCTTTTGCCATGGCTTGTTCCTCCCCTATCGTTCAGGTTGGGTCTGGCCCGCGCGGGGCACTTCAATACACTACTTTATTGTAGTGCAAACGCGGCAAAAAGTCAACGGGAAATTTACAGCATTTTTTACCAGCGTGGTCAGCTGCATGGGAATGCCCGCAGCTTCTGCCTCGGCGGGGCCCAAGCACGCGGTAGCCCTTGGTCTTAAAGAACTGCAGCACCGGCAGGCACTTGGTGTGCACCTCGCAGTACAGGCGGCCCCGGCCCTCAACCCCGGGCCAGACGCTCGCAGGTAGCCAGGATATCCCGGCCCAGTGCCTTGCCGCGGTATTCGGGCTTGAGGTAGAGGTGGAGCAGGTGCAGGGCCGTGTTCTCCATCTTCCAGGCAAAGTAGCCGATGGTCTTGCCGCCCAGCACCACGAGGAAATAGTTCACATCGTTGTCGATATCCGCCTCAATGGCATCGGCGCTCTGCAGCGTTTCCACCAGCGTATCCAGCTGCTTTGCAGGGTAATAGCGCTTGTAGACCTCGTGCCAGATCTCACTGGCAAGGTCAGCGTTGGCGTGAATGTATTTGGGCCTTTGCGACCAGCTTGTAATCGGGTTTCATAGTGCTCCTTATGCGTATACGATATAATCCGGCTTGCCGGGGGGCGGCGGGGCTGGGGCTCCTCTGCCGGGTAGCCCAGAATGCAGTGGCCCACACCGATATAGTACCCCCTCAATGCCCCACTTCTTCAGCAGAGCCTTGCCCTCTTCGGTCTCGAACTCTTCCTTTGCGCGGTTGATCCAGCAGCTGCCCAGCCCGATGGCGGCAGCAGCGTTCATCAGGTTGCCCATCACAAGGCTGCCGTCCTGTACGCCACAGCGGGCATTGGCATCCGCCAGCACCACCAGAATGGTGGGGGGCACCGTACATGGGGTCCCCCGTGTTGCCCATCACGGCGGCATTCATCCGGGTGAGCTGGGCGCGGGTCTCGGCATCCTGCACCACCACGATCTTTGCGCTCTGGCGGTTCATGGCGCTGGGGGCAAAGGTGCCTGCGCGCAGAACGGCTTCCAGCTCCTCTTTCGTGATCTGCTCCGGCTTGTAGGCGCGGCAGCTGCGGCGGGTCTCAAGGGTATGTAAGGTCTCATTGGTCATAGCAATTTCCCTCCCTAAAGGTTCTGGTGTTATTGTACCATACAACGCCGTAAAGTGCAAAACAAAAAGACGGCTGCGCCTTCCTTTTTGAAAGCGCAGCCGCCTGATTGCTCTTCGTTGGTCTGGAACGAGATGTTTTACAGCGCGGTCTTGATGTTGTGATGAGTGGAGCTGTAACGAACAACTGCTTCCATCAGGGCAACGGGCCACAGAATGACCTTACCCAGGATCTCGGCCGGCTTGACATCCACCGTATCCATGCTGTTGATGCCGAACAGAACCAGACAAGCAATGCCGCAACCCAGAATGTAATAGTACATAAGTCAAACCTCCTATATTTTTCTCACAGGCTTACGCCTGAAGCTCATGTGTCGGCGGGGCGCTTTCCGCTCTCCGCATCCTTACTATACCGCAATTTCGATGTAAAGTCAATATCCAAAAAGCGTGAAACAAATTAAAGTTTCTTTTGAAAGTCATTTTGTTTATGTAAATAAAGCAGTGAAGTTCGCTTTGCTTTATAAACGTGAAGTCAGTATCCTGAATTGGCCGTGAGCCGGAAACAAATTGTTCATATTCTGCCCCGAAAGAGGCCGGAAACGGGCGTTTTGTCCTTGCAGAAAAAAGCAGAAAATGGTGCACAAAGCGCCATCCGCGATTTTGTGCAGAACTCCCTGCAATAACAGCTGTTTTCCATTCGTTTACAGGTTAAGGAAGGACGTGTCGGAATTTTTTGTTTTTTGAAGTGAGGATACCGCCATGAAGAAAATTTTTCGCAAAAAAATTTTTGCTTTTTTCCTCTCGGCCCTGCTGGTGCTGGCCCTTTCCCTGCCCGTTTTTGCAGACATGGGCCCCAAGCCCTCGGTCACACTCAAGCTCTATTACACACCGGGCCAACGCTATGCGGTCACCCTGCTGGGCAATACCAGGGTCAGCGGGCCGTGGGGCTCTGCAGACCAGTACCGGGAGCGGATGGGCTCCCGGGAGACCTGGGAGGCGTTCCGAAACTACCCCGCTCCGGAGGGCTACTACTTCCTCGACTACTTTCAGGAATACCCCGGCGATGCCGATGCAGAGTTTGTCTGGGGCTACTACCCGCCCAACAAGTTCTATGTTCTGCTCTATAATATAGAGACCGGTACATTCTACCGCAGCCAGGAGCCGGTGGAGCGCTATGCCTTTTCCAGCGAGTGGCAGGTGCTTCTCGATTCCCAAGACGGCCTGCGGGTCTACCACAACCGCAACGATTCCGACATCCTTTCCTCCTTTGCCGCCCGGGTGCTCATTACCCTGATTTTAGAGCTGACGTGGGGCATCCTGCTTTTCGGGCTGCGCGGCCCTGCCCAGCGCGCTCTCATCGGCAAGGTCAACCTTGCCACGCAGATCATCCTGAACCTCGGGCTGTGCTATGGCACGCTTTACCTCGGGCCGATGTGGGGCAATTTCCTTTATTTTGCACTGGAGGTGCTGGTGTTCTCCGTGGAAGCCTTTGTCTACAACCGGTATCTGCCCTGGCCGGAGGGCAAAAAGCCTCACCCCATCCTCTATGCGCTGACTGCCAATCTCCTTTCCTTCGGCATCGGGCTGGAATTGAACACCCACTGCACCAACACGCAGATCCGGCTGATCGGGCTGATCTGTCTGGTGCTGTGGTACGCCGGGCCGTGGCTCTGTCGAAAGCTGCGGAAAGTGCAAAATGCACAATAAAAATGAAAAAAAGTTCGTCAAGAATCAATCTTGTTGCGTACCGGGAAATCCGCTATAATAGAAGCGTCAAACCAGATTTTACCGGAAAGGAGACACGGACGTATGGCAAAAGCATCTCAGGTCGTTTTACTGGAAAATGAGTTTTACCTCATCAAGGCACCCAATGGGAAGGTGTTGGAGATCAAGAACTTCAACACGGAGAACGGCGCGGCCATCCGTCTGTGGGACTACGCCGGACATCCGTGGCAGCAGTGGCAGTTCGTGGATGCCGGCGAGGGACGCTGGCGGATCAGGAACCGCTTTACGGGCAAGTTCATCGATCTGGCCCTGGGCGGCGTGGTCGAGGGCACCTGGCTGCACCAGTGGGGCCGCACCAGCGGGCTGAGCCAGTGCTGGGAGCTGGAGTCCACCCGGAACGGCCGCACCCGCATCCGCAACGTGCTGGCCGACAAGTACATCGACCTTGTGGGCATGAACACCTCCAACGGTGCACAGGCCCAGATCTGGAATTACGTCTCGGGCGGCAATCAGGAATGGAACCTGGTGCGCGTTGACCCCGACACCGCGCAGACCAACGCCCGTGCTGAGGAAAAGCGGGACCCGGAGCCCACGCCCTCCCAGCGCAAGCACCAGAATGATCTGGTGCGGAAGCTGAACAACGCCGGAAAAGGCCGGGCCGCACGGAAATAAGAAACGATAAAAGCGTCCCACAGGGGGCTCCCTGTGGGACGCTTTTTGTAATGCTGACAGAAACGGAGAATTGCTGATGGATCCCAAATTTCCCATGCGCAACACCACCCTGTGCTATCTGGAGCAGGATAATGCCTACCTGATGCTCCACCGCGTGACCAAGAAGAACGACCTGAACCACGACAAATGGATCGGTGTGGGCGGCAAGTTTGAGCCGTTTGAAAGCCCGGAGGACTGCCTGCTGCGGGAAGTGCAGGAGGAGACCGGCCTCACCCTGACCTCCTACCGCTGCCGGGGCGTAGTGACCTTTCTTCTGGGCGAGCTGACCGAATACATGTGCCTTTACACCGCCGATGCCTGGACAGGCACACTGGTAAAGGATGCCGCCCGGAACGAGGGCATTCTGGAATGGGTGCCCAAGGAGCAGGTGGAGCAGCTGCCCATCTGGGAGGGTGACAAGATCTTCTTCCGCCTGCTCAAGGAGGACAGACCCTTTTTGCTCGCTCAAACTCCGATATGAAGATAATACGCTGGCTGAAGCCGTGTTGGCATCGGAAAACCCTTTTGATCACTCCCTCAGTCACGGCTTTGCCGTGCCAGCTCCCTCGGAGAGGGAGCCTTTTAGCCTTCCCTCATTCGAGGGCAGGTGGCATCGCGTAAGCGATG
>ENA-OQES01000106-OQES01000106.1-human-gut-metagenome-genome-assembly--contig:-NODE-106-length-33896-cov-10.000711_pt1 | contig 33896 bp, 31 predicted proteins | sample MGYA00242798_ERZ504641 | MGnify/ENA primary metagenome ERZ504641 (study PRJEB26092, sample SAMD00036327) | human gut metagenome | host: Homo sapiens | study: EMG produced TPA metagenomics assembly of...
AGTTTCGGCTTCTGAATTAGAACCGGAAGAAATACCATTTGAACAGCAGTATGCAGAATTAAAAGACGTTCAAGATTCCCTTGATCCGGATGAAATCGTAAAGGCAAATGATATTGAACTTTCTTACGGGCAGGAATTTGATGTAGAAGTTGATCTGTCGGGAATCGAAGGTGTAGATGAAAGCAAAATCAAGATTTTATTCCATGAAGCAAAGAACGAAACTGGTACAGATTTTGACACACATACACCGGATACTTACAAAGCTGTCTATGTAGTAAAAAAGCAGTCAGCGGTCATCCTGCTTATAGAATCAGCAGAAACATTACAGTGAAAGAACCGGAAACAGAAGTGCAGTCAGAGCGTGCTTCGGAAAGTACAGTGAATGTTGACGATGATACTGGAGATACGGAGCAGAGCGAGGAGGATTCGGAGTCGCACCGGGAAACACAAAATTCTGAAAGTACAGCAGATTTGGAATCTGAATTAACTGTTTCAGAAGCACTGGAGCAGGCAGAGAGTAATGGAATTAATCTGTATGCAATGAATGAAGGCGAAACAGTAACCTTTATGGTTGCGGCAGGCAATGCCAGAAGTTCACAGCAGGTTTCTGTGACCAGAGGGGCAGAATACCGATATGCAGATTATGGATATGGAACATATCTTACTTATCAGTACACTGTAAAATTCGGTAATATATCTGCCACAGCATACTGTGTGCAGCCATCCAAACCAGGGCCAGGAAGTGGAACCTATACGATCAATAAAGTTGGTGATGGGAAAGCACTTGCAAAAGTGTGCTATTACGGTACAAAGGCTTCTGGTGATGATGGTTTTTTTACAGAAGAAAACGGATATGGCAATTTAAGTACAGGAGCCAGATTTATCTTGGTACATCTGGCAGCATCTTATGCAAATGGAAGTGGGGATGCTTTTTCAGGTGCAAACAGTACAGCACAGAATCTGGCAATGAAACTCTATAATTACTGTATTTCACAGCCGGAAATTCCAGATGTGGCAATGTCCTTTTCGGATGCAGATGTAAAAGCCTATGTGGATGGTAACAGTCAGAGAACAAAGGATATTACATTTAATGCGGATGCGTTACAGACCATTACCATGAAACTTCCGGCAGGTGTACAGCTTCATAACCTGACAACAGATAAAACAAGTAAAGCCGGAGAAAGCGTAGAAATTTGTGGTGGTACAAAGTTTTATCTGTCTGCACCATTAACACAGGTGAGTGATGTGGCAGGAAGCTGGTCTGCAACCATGAAAGGAAGCATTACCAAAGATTATTCAGCTTATAAGATTTCAACAGGTTCCGGAAACCAGGATCTGGCTCTGGTATTTGGTGAAGGCGTTGATGATGAGAAATATGTAGATTTTAAAGTATCCTGGGTACAGCAGGCAAGTGTTAAGGTGATCAAGAAAGATGCCAAGTCAGACGCAAAGTTGTCTGGTGCTGTGTTTGGATTATACAGTGATGCAGAATGCAAAAAACTGATCACACAGTTACCTGCGACGGATGAAAACGGTGAAGCGTCCGTACAGATCACTAAGACACAGGATACTGTATATCTGAAAGAGATTACAGCTCCAAGCGGATACCGTATCAATGCAACAGCTTACAATGTGAAACTGGAAGTCAGCAAGACCACAACCGTTACCGTTCCAGATGAAGAACAGATGGGACAGCTTACCGTTTATAAAGAAGGTGAGGTTCTGGTTGGTGCAGATGTAACAGAAAATGGAACAACATTTAAGTATGAGAAACGCAGACAGAGTGGTGCTGTTTATGATGTGTATGCTGGAGCAGATATTAAAACTGCTTATGGTACAAAAGTTTACAGTAAGGGTGATCTGGTAAAAGAGAATCTGACAACAGATACAAACGGAGCTACCGTTCTTAAAAATCTGTGTCTTGGTACATATATCGTAAAAGAGAAACAGGCTCCGACAGGATTCTATAATGCCGGAGAGGAAAAGACAGTAACATTATCCTATGCAGGACAGAATGTGGATATTGTTTTCTCTGAGACAACCTTTACCAATGACAGACAGAAAGTAGAAGTAATGGTAACAAAACAGGATGAAGATACAGAAAATCCTCTGGATGGAGGAATCTTTGGACTTTATGCTGCAAGTGACATTATCAACGTGGATGGAACTGTTATTGTAAAGAAAGGGACACTGATCCAGAAAGCGACAACAGGAGCAGACGGAACAGCAAAGTTTACAGCAGACCTGCCACTTGGATTTTCTTATGATGTGAAGGAAGTGCAGGCTCCAGCGGGGTATGTGAGAAACACAGACGATGTTTATACGTTTACTTTTTCTTATACAAATGATAAGGAAGCAAAACAGACATTCAAGCATACATTCAAAAATAAGCATGTGACAGCTAAGATTTCTCTGCAGAAGCAGGATAAAGAAACCAAAAAAGCAGTTCCACAGGGGGATGCCACTCTGGAAAAAGCAGTTTATGGACTGTATGCTCGTGAGGATATTGTGCATCCGGACGGTGCTACTGGTGTGATCTATAAAGCAGGAGAACAGGTTGCCACTCTTACCACAGATAAGAATGGACAGGCTTCTGTGAATGGATTATATCTTGGCAATTATTATGTGAAAGAGATCACTCCTCCAACCGGTTATCTGGCAGATGAGGAAGAACATGATCTGGTCTGCAATTATGAGGGAGACCTTGTAGCAGAAGTAAATCGTGACTGTCTGTCTCTGGAGCAGGTGATGAAACAGCCATTCCAGATTATCAAAGCAGCAAACAATGGAAAAACCGACGCAGACTTACTGAAAGGTGCAGGATTTACTGCTTATCTGGCATCCTCCCTGAAAGTAAAAGAGGATGGAAGCTATGATTTTGATTCTGCAAAACCGGTAGTGATCGGAGAAAATGGTGCAACAGAAATCTTTACAGATGAAAAAGGTTATGCCTGCAGTATTGCGATTCCTTATGGAACTTATATTGTGCGTGAAACCACAACACCTCATAATTACACTCCGGTAGATGATTTTACAGTGCGTATCACTGAGAACAACCCGAACCAGCCACAGACATGGAGAGTACTTCTGGATGACGAGTTTGAAGCGAAACTGAAAATCATCAAACAGGATGATGAGACGAAAAAGGCAGTGCTTCAGAAGAATACAGAGTTCAAGATTTTCAACATGGACACTGAGAAATATGTGGAGCAGGTAACAACTTATCCGACTACGGTAAAACATAAATCCTATTTTACAGATGAGCAGGGATATTTGATTCTTCCGCAGAATCTTAAAATCGGACATTATCGCATTGAGGAAGTAAATGCACCTTATGGATATACTTTGAATGAAAATTACTATGAGGTAACAGTAGATTCCAATACTGCATACCAGATGGACGGAACTTCCGGGGATGTGATCATTGAAGCAGTTTATGAGAACCATCCTGTTAAGGGTGAACTGACTATCGTGAAAAAGGGCGAAGTTCTGGACGGATTCAAGGATGATTTTGCATATCAGACAGAAAATCTGGAAGGGGCAGAGTTTGAGATTTACGCTGCCGAGGACATCTATACTGCAGATTTCCAGAAAGATGATAATGGAAACCGTATTCTGGAATATGCTGCTGGAACACTGGTAAAAACGGTTACAACGGATAAAGATGGGAAAGCGGTCCTGAAAAATCTGCCGCTTGGAAGTTATAAGATTGTTGAAAAGACAGCACCGGATGGCTTTGTTTTAAACAGTGAAGCACAGATCATTACTTTTTCTTACAAAGATCAGGAAACACCAGTCATTGAACAGACAGCTATCTTTGAAAATGACCGTCAGAAAGTAGAAATTTCTGTGGTAAAACAGGATGCTGATACAGAAGCAGCCGTTGCAGGAGCAGAGTTTGGACTTTATGCAAAGAATGATATGAAAGCTCATGGAGCTGTAATTGTAAAAGCAGACACACTGCTTGGAAAAGCTGTTTCCGGAGAAGATGGAAAGGCTGTATTTACACAGAATCTTCCATTTGGTGAATATTATATCAAAGAACTTGCAGCACCAGATGGTTATGTATCTTCTGATGAAGTTCTGGAAGTAAAAGCAGAATATCAGGGACAGGATGTTAAGGTAGTACAGTTATCTTCTGTATTTAAGAACCAGCCTACAAAGGTTGTAGTTTCCAAGTCTGATTTAACTACTGGCGTGGAATTGTCAGGTGCGACACTTACTGTTCTGGACAAAGATGGAAATGCAGTTGATACATGGAAATCTGTAAAAGGCGAACAGCATCTGATTGAACGACTTACCGTAGGGGAAACCTATACTCTCAGAGAAGAGATGGCTCCTTATGGATACCTCAAAGCAGAAGAAATCACCTTTACGATTGAGGATACCGGGGAAATCCAGAAAGTTGAAATGAAAGATGATGTGCCGACAGGAACGATTATCATCAATAAAAATGGAGAATTTCTGGATAAAGTAACTGCACTGGATTCCGTTGGAGGATGGATCAAACATTTATTCCAGTATGTAACAGGCAGTCTGAAAGATGTTACTTTTGAAGTTTATGCTTTAGAAGATGTGAAGTCTGCTGACGAAGAAAGTGAAGATTATTATAAAAAAGATGAACTGGTGGCAACCATTACAACGGACGATACTGGTATTGCAAAGGTATCGGGACTTCCGCTGGGTAAATACTATGTAAAAGAAAAAGCTACAGTGGACGGTTTTGTACTGGATGATGAAGCGAGAGAGATTGATCTGACATACCGGGATCAGGATACTGCAGAAGTTACTTATTCTGCTGACTGGCAGAATAACCGCCAGAAAGCAGAAGTGGAAGTTGTGAAAAAAGAGAAAGATTCTGATCGTGTACTGGAAGGGGCGGTATTTGCCCTCTGTGCCAAGGATGATATTACAGGAGCAGACGGAAAAGTAATTCTGAAAGCAGATACTATGATCGAGGAACTGGCAACAGACAAAGAAGGCAAGCTGACTTTTACAGCAGATTTACCGATTGGTTTTGCGTATTATATCAAAGAAACATCACCGGCATCTGGATTTGCAACAACAGATGAAACACAGGAGTTCACGTTTGAGTATGGAGGTGCAGAAAAGGAAAAAATATCTTATGCTTTTACCTTTGAGGACGAGCCGACTGTAATCGAAATTACCAAGACTTCCCTGACAGACGGAAAAGAACTGGAAGGAGCCAAGTTACAGGTAACTGATGAAAGCGGTAAAGTTGTAGATTCCTGGACTTCCGGTAAAGACGCTCATATCATCAAAGAGCTGGTAGTCGGACAGAAATATACTCTGACAGAAACAAAACCGGCAGATGGTTATGTGACAGCAGAAAGCATCACGTTTACCGTTGAAGATACTGCAAAGCCACAGAAAATCGAAATGAAAGATGATGTGACTAAGGTAGAAATCTCTAAAACAGATATTTCCGGTAAGGAACTGCCAGGAGCAAAACTGACTATTCTTGACAAAGACGGTAAGACAGTAGAGAGCTGGACTTCTGAGGAAAAACCACATTACATAGAAATGCTTCCGATTGGGGAGTATACACTTCGTGAAGAGTCTGCCCCTGATGGATATCTGGTCGCTGAAGATGTGAAATTTACAGTCGAGGATACCGGGGAGATCCAGAAAGTAGTGATGAAAGATGAGGTAAAACCGGAAGAAACACCAACGCCGGAAACACCGTCTACACAGGTAACAGATACACCGAAAACCGGAGATGATACACACATGCTGATTTGGATTCTGCTTGCGATTGCAGGTATGGCAGGCAGTGTATCAGCAGTCTGGATTGCGAAAAAAAGAAAATAAAAGTTAATGGAGGGGCATTTATGGGCAGCAAAGTCATAGATGCCCTTTTGAATGATGAAAGGGGTATAAAATGAGAACGTTATTGATTATTGCAGGGATTCTTCTGGTATTAGCAGTCAACTTTGTTCTGTACTGCTGTATCCGGGTAGGAGCAAAGGAAGACCGTCTGTTGGAAAATCATAGAAAGGAACAGATTGATGCAGGAAGAAGTGAATGAAAAAACAGTGTCCCTGTGTATCACTGGCGGAAAAGTGACAGTTCGCTTATTGAAACAGGCAATGATGCGTTTTCTGGTAGCAATAGAGAAAGAAAAAGCAGAGAAAGCAAGAAAACAGCAGGTAAAAGAACCGCCAGATAAAGATTATCATGGGAAGCAGAGTTTAAAGAAGCTGGCACAGCAGAATGTTCAGCTTTCCAACATTGAGATTACGGATAACAACATTAAGGCTTTTGAAAAAGTGGCCAAAAAAATATGGCATTGATTTTAGTCTGAAACGTGATAAGTCCGAAGATCCACCCCGATATTTCGTTTTCTTCAAGGCAAGGGATGTGGATGTGATGACAGCGGCATTCCGGGAATTTACCGGAAAGACGCTGAATAAAACAAAGAAACCGTCTGTCCGTAAGAAATTACAGCAGGCAATCGCAGCCCGCAGCCAGGATAAACAGAGAGAACGGGAAAAATCGAAAGAAAAACAGAAGGAGCCGACCTTATGAGTGGGATAAAAATATAAAGAAAAAACTGAAAGGATTTCAGGTGCGTCCCCCGAATGCAGAAGTGATAAAAAAGGTTCTGTTGCATATTCCGTATATGGTTGTATTTTATGTGGTAAATAAATGCACCTGGCTGTATCAGTATTGCAGGGGCAGTACAGTAGTGGACAGGCTGATGGTTCTCCTTATGAACTATCCGTTAGCGTTTAAAAAGTTACTGCCAAGTATACAACCGAAAAGTCTGGTTGCGGGAACTATTGCTGCAGTCAGTGTGTGGGCAGTGGTGTATTTTAAGGGAAAAAATGGAAAGAAGTTTCGCCAGGGTGAAGAATATGGTTCTGCCAGATGGGGAAATGAAAAGGATATAGCTCCTTTTATTGATCCGGTCTTTGAGAATAATATCCTATTGACGCAGACAGAACGATTAACCATGAATAGCAGACCAAAGAAACCAAAGTATGCCAGAAACAAGAATGTCATCGTAATAGGTGGTTCCGGAAGCGGTAAGACCAGATTTTATGTAAAACCACAGCTTATGCAGATGCCGGATAATGTGAGCTTTGTGGTCACCGATCCCAAGGGGACAATTATCGTAGAATGTGGTAAGATGTTAGCACGAGGGACACCGAAGAAAGATAAAAATGGGAAAATCCTGCGTGATAAAAATGGCAGAGTGGTAATGGCTCCTTACAAAATCAAGGTGCTGAATACCATCAACTTTGCCAAAAGTATGCACTATAATCCGTTTCATTACATTCGTTCGGAAAAAGATATTCTGAAACTGGTAAATACGATCATGGTAAATACCAAAGGAGAGGGAGAAAAAATCTTCCGAGGATTTCTGGACAAAAGCGGAACGTCTGCTGTATTGTGCTTTGATTGGTTATATCTACTATGAAGCACCGGAGGAAGAACAGAATTTTTCAACCCTGCTGGAATTTATCAATGCCAGTGAAACCAGGGAAGAAGATGAAGAGTTTAAAAATGCAGTGGATCTGTTATTTGAGGAGCTGGAAAGAGACGAGCCGAATCATTTTGCAGTAAGGCAGTATAAAAAATACAAGCTGGCGGCAGGAAAGACAGCAAAAAGTATTTTAATCAGTTGTGGTGCCAGACTCGCACCCTTTGATATTGCGGAACTGCGGGAGCTTATGTCTTATGATGAGATGGAGCTGGATATGATCGGAGATCAAAGAACTGCATTGTTTATTGTAATTTCTGATACGGATGATACTTTTAACTTTGTGGTCGCTATGATGTACAGTCAGCTTTTCAATCTGTTATGTGACAGAGCCGATGATGTTCATCATGGAAGACTGCCCTATCATGTGAGAATCCTCTGTGACGAGTTCGCAAATATCGGTCAGATTCCGAAGTTCGATAAGCTGATCGCAACGATCCGAAGCAGAGAGATTTCTGCATCCATTATTTTACAGTCACAATCACAGCTCAAGACCATTTACAAGGATGCAGCGGAAACTATCACAGGCAACTGCGTGCGCCCGGAAGTCGCCAGCGCAATATAAATTGGCGACGTGGTGCTTACAGGATACCGCCTTTAGCAAGCGGTAGGTAAAAGTATCAGGTGATGAAAAATCACAACCTATTATTCTACAACTTATCCGAGAGGGGAAACCCGAAGGGGAGTGTAGCATGTTGTTGTTCCAGTTGGAACGTAAATAGGAAAGGCGCTAATCCTATGCGTCAGAATATTTAAGAATAAAAATCAGTGTATGAGGTACAAAGCTAAACTGCCTAAACGATAGCCAGAGCGGGGGAACCCGTGCCCCGCATACGAAAAGGATTGAAACGTATGCTTTTCATGTTGGTTTCATTTCGCAGTTATGAAAGCAAGCGATACTCATGAAAGAGCAACCGCAAGACAGCGGATAAATGGCGAAAGTCGGTGCCGACAACACTGAATGCTAATCCTGTATTTACTAACTGGGGATGACCTAAACCTGGTAACAGGCATGGTCACACAGCTCCCATAGTAGTCCGAGACGTTAATGACGTTCACATGGCGAAGGGGAGCAGCTTATCAGAAAATACTAAAATGAAGGAAGGTGCGAGAGGCATTGAGAAATCCAACTGAGGTATTGAAAAATTTGATGGAAAAGTCAAAGAATGAAACTTACAGATTTCAGAGATTATACAGAAATCTGTACAATCCGGAGTTTTATTGGCTTGCGTATAAAAATATCTACGCAAATGATGGCAGTATGACTGCCGGAGCTGATGGAACAACGATTGATGGCATGGGTAACGAGAGAATTGAGAGGATTATTTTATCCTTAAAAGACCGAAGTTACCAACCTAAGCCTGCAAGAAGAGAATATATTGCAAAGAAAAACAGCAGTAAAAAACGTCCTCTGGGTATTCAGTCAGGGGATGATAAACTCGTGCAGGAAGTCGTTAAGATGATTTTGGAGAGTATTTATGAGCCTGTGTTCAGTAATAAATCACATGGGTTCAGACCAAACAGAAGCTGTCAGACAGCACTGAAACAGATACAGAACACCTTTACTGGTGCGAACTGGTTTGTGGAAGGAGATATACACGCTTGTTTTGACAGTTTCGACCACCATGTAGTTATCGACCTCTTGAAAAAGAGGATTGATGACGAAGCGTTTATCCAGCTTATATGGAAATTCCTAAAAGCAGGATATATGGAACAATGGACATTCAACAGAACCTATAGCGGAGTGCCGCAGGGGTCGGGAGTCAGTCCAGTGCTGGCAAATATTTACCTTCATGAATTGGACAAATTTATGGGAAATTATGCAGAAAACTTCAATACAGAAGCCAAGAAGAAACATTTTTCTACTGCATATAAGTCCAGTGTCGGTAAGGCATACAGATATAGGAAAAAGGGCAGAGAGATATGGGATAGTCTGTCTGATGAAGAAAAGAAAATCAGATGCAAAAATCTTAAGGAACTGGAAATGATTGAAAAATCTACAACACCTTACGTCTATAACGACAGTAATTATAAAAGGGTGCAGTATACGAGATATGCGGATGATTTTATCATCGGGGTTATTGGTAGCAAAGCAGATGCAGAAGCTATCAAGAAAGACGTGAAAATATTCCTGCAAAAAGCATTGAAATTAGAAATGTCAGACACTAAGACAAAGGTTACGCACACTGGAAACAGAGCAAGATTTCTAGGTTACGACATTACGGTATCAAGAGCGCAGACGCTACAGAAGGCTTCTAACGGAAGGGTTCAGAGATGTCAGACAGGAGTTGTTAAACTGTATGTTCCACGCGAAAAATGGGTAGGTAAGTTAATTGAATACAAAGCAATGAAAATCAAAATCAACGAAAACGGAAAAGAGAGATTTGTAGCCCTTCATAGGGGAAAACTGGTAAACCAGAGCGATATTGAAATTCTCGCAAGATACAATGCAGAAGTCCGTGGACTATATAATTATTACTCCATAGCGAATGACTCCTTTAAAATAGGGAGATTTGCCAATGTAATGAAATACAGCATGTATAAAACATTTGCGTGCAAGTATAAGACGAATGTTCATGAGATTAAGCGGAGATATTGCAGAAACGAATTATTTACAGTTGCGTATGAAACAAGGCAGGGAATGAAAACAACAACATTCTACAGGGATGGTTATAAACGGAAGGAATGTGCTACAAAGTTTGATAATGTAAGCGAGCTTCCGCAGTTTTCAAAATATGCCAAAACTAACACTCTCAAACAGAGAGTGGAACGTCATACTTGTGAATTATGCCAAAAAGACTGTAGAAATCTGGTAATACACCAAGTTAAGAAACTCAAAGATTTAAAGGGAAATACAGAGTGGGTATTACTCATGCGAAAAAGGAGACGGAAAACACTCGTGGTATGCCCCGAATGCCATAATTTAATTCATTCGTAACACCGCAAATGATAAGCGGAAAGCCGTATACATCGAGAGGTGTACGTGCGGTTTGGGAGGGAGTGGATGCAAGTCCTTTTCGAAGGATGAGCTGAAGCTTACCTCATGATACCATGCTGTTTCTTGGTGGAAAGGAAAGTACCACTCTGAAAGAAATTTCGGAGACACTTGGAAAGGAAACCATTGATTTATATAACACTTCTGATACAAGAGGACAGAGCAGGTCTTATGGTCTGAACTATCAGAAAACAGGAAAAGAATTGATGAGCCGGGATGAACTGGCAGTCATGGACGGTAACAAGTGTATTTTACAGCTTCGTGGTGTCCGTCCGTTTTACAGTGATAAATTTGACATTACAAAACATAAACGGTATAAGCAGTTATCCGATTATGATAAAAAGAATGAGTTTCATGTGGAAGAATACATGAAACATCAGATGGAAGTCCGGTTAAATCCGGAAGAAGCGTTCGACCTTTATGTGTATGAAGGCAGTGAACTGGAAAAACAATCAAATAGTGAAAATGAAGGCACAGAGCATGTAACGTAAAACATACATAGCTCTTTTTTTGATGCCTTTTTTGGGAGGTAGCGATATGCGTAAGCATGAAAGACCGCCCATCAGGGCGGAACCCTCCGAGTAGTAACCGTTAAAAAATCACAATGAAAACAGCAGTTACGAAAGGAGAACATAGATTATGGCGTTTTTTACATCCGCAATTAATATTTTACAGACTCTGGTTGTTGCAATCGGAGCTGGTCTGGCAGTTTGGGGAGTTATCAATCTCCTGGAAGGATATGGAAATGACAATCCCGGAGCCAAGTCACAGGGAATCAAGCAGCTTATGGCAGGTGGAGGTGTCGTTCTGATCGGTACACAGCTTGTACCATTACTGGCGAATTTGTTTTAGCCGGGGCAGTAGGAAAGGAGAACACGCATGGATAAGATTTTTGAGTCCATAGAAGAATGGATGCGTAACCTCCTTACAGGCATGGTCAGCTCAAACCTGACGAACATGTTTACCGATGTGAATGAAAAAAACCGGTGACATCGCAAGTCAGGTTGGGCAAACGCCCCAGGGCTGGAACAGCAGTATTTTCAGCTTGATCCAAAATCTGTCGGATTCTGTGATCGTACCGATTGCCGGAATGATCATAACCTTTGTGTTGTGCTATGAGCTGATTTCCATGCTCACCGAAAAGAATAACATGCATGATATAGATACATGGATGTTTTTCAAATATTTTTTCAAGATGTGGATAGCAGTCTGGTTCGTAAGCAATGCTTTTACGATCACAATGGCGATTTTTGATGTTGGACAGAATGTAGTGAACCGGGCGGCAGGTGTTATCAACCAGCAGACGGCAATCAATATTGATTCGGTAATTACCTCGATGGAGACAGCAATGGAATCAATGGAAATAGGAGAGCTGATTATACTGGCACTGGAAACGCTCCTGGCGAGTCTGTGCCTAAAGGTTATATCCGTTTTTATAACGGTTATTTTATATGGCCGTATGATAGAAATTTATCTGTATTCGTCAATCGGTGCAATTCCGTTTGCCACTATGAGCAACCGGGAATGGGGACAGATTGGCAGCAATTATTTAAGAGGATTGTTTGCACTGGCATTTCAAGGATTTTTTATCATGATGTGCGTGGGCATTTATTCTGTATTGGTTGCCAACATACAGGTATCAGATAATGTGCATACAGCACTGCTCAGTGTAATGGCTTATACAGTAATACTATGCTTTAGTCTTATGAAAACAGGTAATTTTTCAAAGAGTATCTTTAATGCACACTAAATGTGGAAAAGGAGACGATGAAAATGGCTTTTGTATCAGTACCAAAAGATCTGACAAAGTAAAAAATAAAATTATTTTCAATCTTACAAAACGACAGCTTATCTGCCTTGGTATTGCAGCGGCAGTAGGGCTTCCGTTTTATTTCCTGTCAAGGGGATTGATTGGTTCGAGTAATGCGGCAACCGGAATGTGTCTGCTGATGCTTCCGGCTTTTTTATTTGCCATGTATGAAAAAGATGGACTTCCTTTAGAGAAAGTCCTCAAAAACGTGATTACAGTAAAATTTATCCGTCCCCCGGTACGGAAATATGAGGTGGAAAACCTCTATGAAAAAAAGAAAATTATGACAAAAGCGAAAGGAGGTACCGTTCGTGGAAAAATTAAGAAACGATAAGAATCTTCCAGAGCAGACAGAAGAATTTTCCCATCCGGATGACTGGTGGCTGGATGAAGAGGATTCTGCTGATGGTTTACCAGTGTTTGATCCGGACGAGGCAGAAAATTATGCAAAGGACAGACAGCGTTTGACGGGAGTACCGATGGTTACTGGGTATGAAGCACTGGAGCGACACCGAGGTGTTCGCAGACCAAGACGTAAATTAAGCAGACGGGAAAAACCGTGCCTGGAAAAAATGCCCAGAAATATGAACTGAAATTACATAAGGCACACGAAAAGGAAGAGAAAAAAGCTTGCGAAGCAGGCGGCAAAACAGGCTGCTCGTGAAGAAAAGGCGGCACAGAAACAGGCAAAGAAAGAAGAAAAGCATAAAAAAAAGACAAAGCCGCCGGGTTCTGTAAAATCCAGCGAGGAAAAAGGTGCTGCAAAGAAAATATCCAGCACGAATAAAGACAATAGAAATAAAGGGAAAAACATTACCGCACAGCAGTCCATCCCATATAGAGAAATGGGAAAAGACGGAATCTGTCGTGTGGAGGATGGGTATTATTCAAAGACGATTCGTTTTTATGATATCAACTATCAGTTAGCACAGAATGAGGATAAAAATGCAATTTTTGAGAACTGGTGTGATTTCCTGAATTATTTTGACAGCACCATCCATTTTCAGTTGTCCTTTATCAATCATCACAGCAACATGATGGAATATGAAGATGTGATCCGTATTAAAAAGCAGAATGACAGTTTTGATAATCTGCGTATGGAATTTGCCCAGATGCTTAGAAATCAGTTGGCAAAAGGAAATAATGGTCTTGTCAGAACCAAGTACATTACATTTGGAATTGAAGCTGACAATATCCGGGAAGCAAAACCAAAACTGGAACGTATTGAAACAGATATACTCAATAATTTTAAGGTTTTTGGGGTATCTGCGTATCCGTTAAATGGTGTAGAGCGTTTGCAGATCATGTATGAAACATTCAACCAGAATGTCAAAGTGCCATTCAGGTTCAGCTATGATGATATGCTGCGTACCGGGCTGAATACAAAGGATTATATTGCTCCATCCAGTTTCCTGTTCAAAAATGGAAAGGATTTTCAGATGGGAGATACCATCGGAGCAGTATCCTATCTGCAGATTCTGGCACCAGAGCTGACGGATAAAATGCTTGCTGAATTTCTGGAAATGGACTGTAACCTGCTTGTTAATCTGCATATTCAGTCCATTGACCAGATGAAAGCAATCAAATTGGTTAAAAGTAAGGTTACGGACATTAACCGCATGAAAATTGAGGAACAGAAAAAAGCGGTACGCTCCGGATATGATATGGATATTATTCCGTCTGATCTGAACACATATGGTGGAGAGGCGAAAAGGCTTCTGGAAGATTTACAGTCGAGAAATGAAAGAATGTTTCTTGTGACGGTTGTGTTTTTAAATACAGCCAAAAAATAAACAGGAACTGGAAAATGTGGTATTCCAGACGGCAGGTATCGCACAGAAATATAACTGTGCATTAAAAAGACTGGACTATCAGCAGGAACAGGGCCTTATGAGCAGTTTGCCACTTGGAAGAAACTGGATTCCGATCAAGCGGGCATTGACTACCACATCGACAGCTATTTTTGTCCCATTTACAACGCAGGAACTGTTTATGGGCGGAGAATCTATCTATTATGGGTTAAATGCCCTGTCTAATAACCTGATTATGGCAGATCGGAAAAGGCTGAAGAATCCAAATGGGCTGATACTTGGTACTCCTGGATCTGGTAAATCCTTTGCAGCAAAAAGAGAGATTACCAATGTATTTATTGTCACAAAAGACGACATTATCATCTGTGATCCGGAGGGAGAATATTTTCCGTTAGTCCGGGCATTTAACGGGCAGGTTATCCGTATTTCTCCGACCAGTCATGATTACATCAATCCAATGGACATTAACATCAATTATGCGGATGATGACGATCCGCTATCTCTGAAATCAGATTTTATCCTTTCGCTTTGTGAACTGGTAGTAGGAGGGAAAAATGGTCTGGAACCAGTGGAAAAAACAATCATTGACCGATGTGTACGTCTGGTATATCAGGACTATCTTGCTGATCCGGTCCCGGAGAAAATGCCAATCCTGGAAGATTTATATAATCTGCTTCGCAAACAGGAAGAGGCAGAGTCGCAGAGGCTGGCAACTGCACTGGAAATCTATGTAAATGGTTCCCTGAAGGTGTTTAATCACCGCACAAATGTAGAACTGAATAATCGTCTGGTATGTTTCGATATTAAAGACCTTGGTAAACAGCTTAAAAAACTTGGCATGTTGATTGTTCAGGATCAGGTTTGGAATAGGGTAACAGTCAACCGTTCTGCACATAAGTCAACCAGATATTATATTGATGAGTTCCATCTGTTGCTGAAAGAGGAACAGACAGCAGCATACAGTGTAGAAATTTGGAAGAGATTCCGTAAGTGGGGCGGTATTCCGACTGGTATCACGCAGAACGTAAAAGATCTGCTTGCTTCAAGGGAAATCGAGAATATCTTTGAAAACTCAGATTTTATCCTGATGCTTAACCAGGCATCTGGGGATCGACAGATTCTGGCAAAACAGCTTAATATTTCAACACACCAGCTTTCCTATGTAACAAACAGTGGAGAGGGAGAAGGACTGATCTTTTATGGAAATACAATTATTCCATTTAAGGACAGATTCGATAATACCCTTATGCTTTATGCGTTGATGTCATCGAAACCGGAAGATGTAGAGAAGCGTGAAAAACTCGGCATTAAAGGCAGAGACGATAGTTAAAGGGGCAATGGCAGAGCATGAGAAAATGGGTGGCAGGATTATTACTTTCTATATCCGTTATATTGCTTACGATCAGTCTGTATTTCCTGATGGGATTTTTTGTGCAGGAAAGACAGGATAACCAGTTACAGCAAGAGTTACAGGAACTTATGCAGGAAAAAGAGGACGATTCAGAGGAAGATACTTCCGACGATTTAGAGGTAGATGCTGGAATTTTGGCATTGCATGAAGAGAATCCAGATTGTATTGGCTGGCTGACCATTGATGGAACGAGAATAGACTATCCGGTCATGTACCGGCCCGGAGATAAAAATTATTATCTGCATCGGGATTTTAACGGGGAATATTCTGCAAATGGCTGTTTATTTCTGGCAGAGGAATGTGTACCAGGAAATTCGGACAATCTGATCATATATGGACATCACATGAACAGTGGAAAGATGTTTGCTGACCTTGAAAAATATAAGGACGAAGGATTTTACGAAGAACATCCGACAATCCTGTTCCGCACGATATGGGGAAATGAACAGTATCAGATATTTGCAGCATTTACAACACCCGTTTATACAGGGAATGATTTTGATTATTACAGTTTTATCAAAGCGGGAACAGTGGAGGATTATAAAAAATTTGTTGCTTCCGTTAAGGAAAAATCACTTTATCAGACAGGAACAACAGCAAAATACAGAGATAAGTTACTTACACTGTCTACTTGTGAGTATTCCCAGAAAAATGGGCGTATGGTACTGGTTGCAAAGAAAAATAACGGAAAATTACCATAGATCAGGAGATGATGACCATGCAGGAGCATGAATATAAAGCAAGGGACAAGACTGTCCAGAAAATGAGCCGGGATGGACTCCGGGAAAAAAATCTCCGCAGTAAAAAGGAAAAGCGGATTACCGGGCGTGAGGCAGATGAGAAGAAAATAGCCGGACACAGGGAACAGGAGCTGGACTTTGGAAAGGTCAGAAAAACTCATACTGCAGAAGAAACAGTTGAGGGAGTGAAAGAAGGAAAACACAGACTGCAGTCCAGACACGCTTTTCTGGAACAGGAAGAACTTGCGGAAGCGGAAGAAATGGAAAACTCAGAAATGAGTGATGATAAAGCAGGCGGGGAGAAATCTCCGTCTGTTTCACGTTCCAGACTTCGTAAAGAGAGTATCCGGGGACATCCGGGACGTGATGCTGAAACATCGGAACCGGACAGGCAGAGCCGAAAGAAAAAGATGGTCGTAGCTTATGCAGCGAAAGAGCAGAAACGCTGCCATGAAAAGTCAGAAGTTGATGAAAAATCAATGGAAGATTTTCGGGAAGAGATTAAAGGAAAGACGAAAAGGGAACAGACGCTAAAAGAACAGAAAAAATCAAAATCCCGTCTTTCCTTTGAAGATGAAAGTAAAGGTATGATTCCCGGTAGCGGAATGGCAAGAAAGGGGGCAAACGTTGTTTCAGAAACGGTATCTGCCTATGGTCAGCAAAAAAATCAGAGAGGATACCGATGATAATGCTGCTCTTGATGCAGCAGATCAGATGGAATTTGCGGGAGAAAGCCTTGCAAGAAAGTCAATTTACGTTCGGGAACGGTTGAAAGAAAACCGACAGAGAAATAATCGGTTGAGGGAAACCGTTTTGGAAGAAACAGAAAAATCTCGCCTACAGTTTAGCACCAGTGCTTCCAATGAAGCCAAAAAAGGCGGTTCAGAAAGAAGCAGAACAGAAGAAACAGTCTGCATTAAAGAAATTATTGCAGAAAAAGCGTTACCAGAAGCAGTATCAGGCTGCGAAACAGGGAAAAGCTGTGAAAGACGCAGTGCTTGTAAACGCACAGCGATTTACGGAAAAAGCCAAAGCTGCGGTCAAGGAGCTTGTGGCACAGAACAGAAATATCCTCCTGTCCATAGGAGTTCTGGTGCTGCTGTCTGCGTTAATGGCAACGAGCCTGTCAAGCTGTGCTGCGTTATTCCAGGGCAGTTCCAATGCTATTATTTCTACCAGTTATTCCAGTGAGGATGAGGATATTTATGCTGCGGAAAATGCTTATGTGGCATTGGAAAATGCACTGAATGAGCAGATCAATCAGATGAAAGCAAACCATTCCGACTATGATGAGTTCCAGTTCCAGATTGATGAGATCGGACACAATCCGTATCAGCTTATTTCTTATCTGACAGTCAAGTATGGCGGTTTTACCTATGCTGAGGTTGCAGACGAGATTCAGGAGATTTTCAGAGAGCAGTATGGCTTATATACAGATTCGACAAGAGAAACTGTAACAGAAAAGAAAACAGTCAGGGTTGGAGAATCACTGGGACAGGTTGTGACCAGTGGATATTGCAACTGTCCGATCTGCTGCGGGCAGTGGAGTGGAGGCCCGACTGCAAGTGGAGCATATCCACAGGCAAATCACACGATTGCGGTGGATGCTTCCAATCCATTTGTGCCAATGGGAACCCATGTTGTTATGAATGGAGTGGAATATGTAGTAGAAGATACAGGAGCATTTGCAAGATATGGTGTTCAGTTTGATGTATTTTACAGCGATCACGCTTCTGCATCAGCACATGGACATCAGACCTGGGAAGCATACATAGCAGACAGTAATGGAAGCCAGGAGGTGGAAGTAACTACAACAAGAGAAGTAAACCGGCTGGACGTAACACTTACGAACCATAACCTGGATGCAGTTTTAAGAAACCGTATGACAGATAAGGAACAGGAGCAGTATGACGCTTACAATAAATACTATGGAAATCGTGATTATCTGTTTGACCTTAATACAATTCCGACAGGCGGGGCAGGTTTTGGATATGATATTCCGGCAGAAGCACTTTCTGATCCGCAGTTTGCCAAGATGATCAGGGAAGCGGAAAAATATCTGGGTTATCCGTATGTATGGGGTGGTGCATCGCCATCTACCAGTTTTGATTGCTCTGGTTTTGTATGCTGGGTAATCAATAATTGTGGAAATGGATGGAACGTGGGAAGAACAACAGCGGACGGACTTCGTTCTTATTGTTCCTATGTATCTCCATCGGATGCAAAGCCGGGCGATCTGATCTTTTTCCAGGGAACTTATGATACGCCGGGAGCGAGCCATGTTGGAATTTATGTAGGAAATAACATGATGATTCATTGCGGGAATCCGATTCAGTATACAAGCATTGCAAGTTCTTACTGGCAGCAACATTTTATGGCATTTGGCAGACTTCACTAGAAGGGAGTAAATAAGAGATGAATATGCGGTTAAAAAAGGTTCTGGATGACATTCAGAAAACTGAAAACAAGATTCTGGAACTGCAGGAGCATGTAAGGCAACTGAGAATCCAGAAAAAGCAGATGGAAGATGCAGAAATCATTAAGGCAATCCGTTCCATGAAGATGGACAGCCGAAAGATGCTGACTTTTCTGGACGGGATTCAGAATGGAACAGTTACCATGCAGTTTGATGAAGAGGGCAATCTTTCTATGGATAGTTCTGAAACAGGTATAAAGAAAGAAGAAAATATGGACAGAGAAATGTCAACCGGACTGATAGAAGAAAGAGAGGATTTGGAAGATGAAGAATAAAGTAATGCAAAAAAATTTTGATGATTATGTTGTCATCAACAATACTGATGGGTTCTGCCAGTGTGACCGCTTTTGCACAGGCAAATGAAAACGCAGAGCAGGCTGAAACTGCGGAACAGGTGATAGAAGAACAGCCGGCGGAGCAGCCTGCCGCAGAGGGAACACCGTTTTCCACGTCGGGAAACGGACAGCTTGTGGATGATAAGGAGAATGACAGTTCCAAGCAGTTTCTGACGGTACAGACAAAGAATGGAAATACCTTTTATATGGTCATTGACCGTTCCGGTACTTCCGAAAACGTGTACATGATGTCACTGGTAGATGAAAATGATCTGGCAGAGTTCTTAGGCGAAAACGAGGAAATCGAGAAAAAAGAGGAACCAGCAGTTGTTCTTCCGGAAACGACTGCAGCACCAGAACCAGAAACTACCGTACAGCCAGAAACAGAAGTAAAACCGGAATCCGGTGGTAATAAAATGTTTGGCTCTGCGATCCTGGGCGGCGGTATTGTACTGGTATTCGGTGGTTTAGCTGCTTTTGCTTTAAGTAAATTCCGAAAGAAAAAAGGAGGACAGTATTGTAGAGGAAGGTCTGGAATTTGCTGATGACAGTTACATCAATGAAGATGAAGAAAATGCGGAAGATCAGCAGAAATAACAAAAAAGCATAAGGTATGGAGAAAGGGCAGTTCTTTATAGACTGCCCTTTTTGACAGGAAAAGGAGGAAAACATGGCGAAATTTTTAGTGATTGCAGAGAAACCGAGCGTGGCACAGAGCCTTGCAAAAAATTTATCTGCTTATCAGAGAAAGGACGGGTATCTGGAGGGGAACAGTTGCATCGTCAGTTGGTGCCTGGGGCATCTGGCAGAGTATGTCCCACCGGAAATCTATGATGAAAAATATGCAAAATGGCAGTTTGAGGATTTACCGATTATTCCGGAAGTATGGAAAGTTCAGGTATCAGAGGATAAAAAGAAGCAATTTGATGTGATATGCAGCCTGATGAACCGGGCAGATGTAGCATATCTGGTGAATGGCTGTGATGCCGGAAGAGAAGGAGAACTGATTTTTAAAAGAGTTTATGATCTGGCAGGCTGTCAGAAACCAGTGAAGCGTCTGTGGATCAGTTCAATGGAAGATGAAGCAATTCAGAAAGGATTCCAGTCATTAAAGGCCGGGAAAGAATATGCAGGTCTTTGTAATGCTGCGGTATGCAGGGCACAGGCAGACTGGCTGATCGGAATGAACGCAACGAGAGCCTACACAACCAGATATTTTAAACGTCTGGTAGTTGCCAGAGTGCAGACACCAACGCTTGCTATGCTGACGGAAAGAAAAGAGAAAATTGAGCATTTCAAGAAAGAAGCCTATTATAAGGTTTCCCTGTCAGATGGAAGACTTGCGGTAATTTCAGAAAATATTCAGTCTGAAACAGAAGCGGAAGAATTAAGAAAACTCTGTGATGGGACAGAAGCTGTTGTGACCAGAGTGAAAAGAGAACAGAAAAAGACTTCTCCGCCCAAACTTTATGACCTGACCAGTCTGCAGAGGGAAGCAAACCGAATTTTTCGGATACACTGCACAGAAAACATTGGATATGCTGCAGGAACTGTATGAAGAAAAGATGGTTACTTATCCGAGAACAGACAGTCAGTATGTAACCGAGGATATGAAAGAAACGGTAAAAATGCTTGCCGAAGGCATGACAGATTTTCTTCCGTTTCTGGAATCTGGACAGATTAGGGGAAACATAGATCGTGTGGTTAATAATGCAAAGGTATCTGATCATCATGCAATCCTACCGACAAAAGAAGCAATGGAAAAAGGCATGGGAGGACTTTCCGGTGGAAAGAAAAATCTGCTGATGCTGATCGGACAGCAGCTTGTTCAGGCAACAGGGGAAGAGTACCTTTATGAGCAGACAGAAATTTCCGTACAGTGCAAAGAACATGAATTTACTGCAAAAGGAAAGCTGCCTGTGCAGATGGGCTTCAAAGAAGTGGAAGAAGCCTTTCGGAAATACTGTGTAAAGGATAAGAAATCTGATGAACCGGATAATAAGACAGAACTTCCAGAAGGATATAAGGAAGGAATGACTCTTGCCTCTGTGAAAGCAGAGAAGAGTACACATTACACTTCTCCGCCGAAGATGTTTACCGAAGATACTCTGCTTGCTGCAATGGAAACAGCGGGAAATAAGGAATTTGATTCTGAAACAGAGAAAAAGGGATTGGGGACACCGGCAACCAGAGCCAATATTATTGAGAAGCTGGTATCTTCCGGGTATGCAGAACGTAAAGGAAAACAGATTTTTCCTACGGTGGCAGGCTGTGAGCTGATTCATGTAATGCCGGAGAATCTGAAATCCGCAAGCCTGACAGCAGAATGGGAGAATCAGCTTCTGATGATGGAAAAGGGAAAAATCCACGATGATGAATTTATGGATGGGATTGTATCTATGATTACCGAGGTTCTTTCAGTATGCAGGGCGATTCCAGAAGAAGAACGGAATCGTTTTCAGACTGCAAGGGAAGTAATTGGGAAATGCCCGATATGCGGTTCCGATGTATATGAGGGTAAGACCAATTATTATTGTTCTGACAGAAGTTGTCCGTTTGCTTTATGGAAGTCAAATAGGTTTCTGGAAAGCATGAAAAAAATCAATGGATAAAAAGATGGCAGTGGAGCTTCTGAAAAAGGGACGTACCCATGTAAAAGGACTGTATTCCAAGAAAAAGGACAGCAAATTTGATGCTGATCTTGTACTTGGGGTAGAAGATGGAAAAGCCAGATTCAGTCTGGAATTTCCTAAAAAGAAAAAATAAAGCACAGTCAGAAGGAGGAATAGGTTATGGCTCGTTTAGATGAGATACGTGGACTTGCAGAATATCATGCAGCCCATATCAGCAGTTCACCAAGGGACTGGATGAATTATCTGGATACCGCAGCCAGGTTATACAGGTATCCATTTATGGATCAGCTTTTGATCCACGCACAGCGTCCAAAAGCAACTGCCTGTGCTTCGCTGGAATTATGGAATGAAAAAATGCTGCGGTGGGTAAACCGAGGAGCAAAGGGAATTGCTCTTTTGGATGAAACCATGCAGAAAACAAGACTCCGATATGTATTTGATATTCAGGATACTCATAAGGTAAAAGGTGGAAGAACCCCTTACCTGTGGCGGTTGCAGGAGAAGCAACAGGAGGAGTTATTAAACCATTTAGAAGAAGTTTATGGACTGGAAGCTAAAGATACAGGAAGTCTTTCTGATGCACTGATGGCAACAGCGAAGTATATGGTAGAAGAAAATCTGGATGAATACCTGGATGGCTTGACATATGTGACGGAAGGAACATACCTGGAGGAGCTGGAAGAAAATACCATACGCAGCGAATTTCGCAGTCTGTTGACAGACAGCATTTATTATACGCTGGCTTCCAGATGCGGACTTGATCCGCTGGAACGGCAGGAAGAAATGGACTTCGTACATATCACAGACTATAACAGTTTATCGGTGCTGACATTTATTGGAAATGCGACGAGCATGGCCAGTGAGTCTGTGCTAGTGGATATTGGAAGATTTGTACACCGTATTTCATTAGAAGAAATGAAAAAGGGTATTGAAAATTCGGAGGAAAGGAATTATAATAAATTTAACACGTTAATTCGTGAAAGCGAAGAAAACAACAACAGAATCATAGAAAACGAATATTCACAGGAAGATGAAGGAGGAAATGAGCATGGAACTGACATATCATCGCAAAGGGGATTATCTGTTTCCGAATCTGACAATCCAGGAGACAGAGGTACAGATCGGGAAATACGGAATGCTGCGGAGGACATTTCTGAAGGAACACAAGAACAGCCTGTATCAGAGCCTGTTACTGACTGGGAAACTGAACAGCCATCTGGAAGAGATCGAGAAAACAGCACAGAAGAGATTGGAAGTACAGATAGCGAAACTGTTGGAGAAGAATCCGGCACCATCGAAAGAGGAGAACCCGATGGCGTGGACAGCACATATGAACAGTCTGACGGCAACAGCGGAAGAGAGCATCTTGACGGAATTGGTGTACAGCTAATTGAAGACACAAGTGAAGATCAGTTAAGTAAAGCAGAGGAAGAAATTGCCTCTGCTTTATCTTTGCCCGAACTTCCATCTGTAAATGAACAGAAAAGGGAAATCGAAAACAGAATAGCTTCCCTCTATGCTGGGGAGATTGCCATTCCAAGTGAGGTGGTCGATGAGGTTTTAAGAACCGGAGGAAACCGAAGCAAGAGCCAGCTTCGTATTATCTATAATTTTATGAGTGAGCAGACACCGGAAGAATATACGGAGTTTGTGAAGCGGGAGTATGGGACTGGTGGAAAGGGATTTGAAATCAATGGTATGGAGTATTCGGTCTGGTTTGATGAAACTGGATTGCAGATTGCAGTAGGGCATACCGTTACCGATCAGATTCTGGATAAAGCGTTTTTGTCCTGGGAAGATGTGAGTGGCCGTATCCATCAGCTTTTGAAACAAGGCGAGTATGCACCGCAGTCCGTACTTGATGTTGCAAGGGAGAATGCGATAAAGGAACATGCCCAGGCACTTGCCTATATGAAAGCGGATATGGCAGAGGGTGTAGCAGAACTTGTCTTTGATGAAGAGGATTTACCACATCTTCACAGTATTTATCCGGAAATTACTGATTATCTGGAAGAAAAGCTGACAGATCCGCAGTGGCTAGCAGATCTGAACGAGCGTCTGGAAGGACTGGCAATGGCTTATGAGGAAGATAAAAGCATTATGCGGTTCCGCACCTATAATCCAATCAGAATATCCGGTCAATTTCAGAAATTTGCCGCAGAAGTAATTCCATACAATGCCAGAGATGAATTCGCATGGCAGGAACATAAGGTATTTATTACTCAGGATGAAATAGATGCTTTTCTTGCCGGTGGAGGTCCGTATTCGGATGGAAGGCTTTCTACCTATTCTTTTTATCTCCTGAATGAAGATGATAAGGCAAGGACAGATTTTATCAAGGAAAAATATGGGATAGGCGGTCAGAGCCATGCTTTATGTGGAGCAGACAATTCACATGCAGATTATGACGGGAAAGGTTTGAAGCTGGAGAGAGGGGACTATGGGAATCCAGATATTTCGGTGTTGCTGCCCTGGGCAAAAGTTGCAAAAAGAATCGGCTATCTGATTGATAACCAGCAGTTCTTACGTTCTGCAGATTATTCCCGTATGCCGGAATATGAGAGGGAACGGATTGCAGGAAAAGTGATCAGTTTTTATGCAAGACTGCCAGAAGAAATTGAGCGTCCGTTTAAGCAGGAATTTTTTTAATGAAGAAGCAAGAAAAGAACTTCCTGTTATGCTGAATGATTCGGAGAAGTCGCAGAAATTGTTACAGGCGATGGACGATGCACTGGCAATGCTGCCACTGGATTTTGAATCAGTGAATGAAACTTATGAGAAGAAATTACAGCTTTTGACCGAAGTACATCAGTATGTGGAAGGCAGCTATACGATTTTCCCGGCATAGGAAGTACCAGATCAGGCAGATGGCTTAAATGGATACCAGATGTCTTTATTTGATATTGTGAGTGCTTCCGAACCAGAAGAAAATACAGAAGAACCAGAAGTGGAAGAGTCGTCTGCAGAAATGGAGGAGGTACAAAAAGGAGAACCAGAATCAGAATCTGTAATTGTACAGGAACAGTGGGACGAGAATGTATTTGAATATCAGGGGTATCATTTTGAACCAGTGGGGATTCTTCCGCAAGGTCTGGAAGGGAAAGAACTGGTAAACCAGACAAGAGGAAATACAGAATTGCACCTGACTACCTACGAGCGAGAAGATGATATTTTATATTCCTACGCAGGATTCTATGAGGCAAGTGGTTCATCAAAAGCTGATATTTTCCGGTGTATGGAAACTGGACGAAATTATATTCCAGGGGAGAACGAACTATTTGGCTATGAGGGAGAATTTTTACCATATCTACAGAATGAGCAGGTGCAGGAACAGGAACCGCATAATTTCCATATTACAGATGATGACCTTGGTGCTGGCGGTCCGAAAGCAAAGTTTAAAGCAAATATGGAAGCTATCCGGCTGCTGAAAGAACTGGAACAGGATCAGAGATTGGCAACACCGGAAGAACAGGAAGTGTTGTCGAGATATGTTGGATGGGGCGGTATTCCACAGGCTTTTGAAGAGAGAAACAGTGCCTGGGCAGAGGAATACACGCAGTTAAAAGGAATCCTCACACCAGAAGAATACAGTGCAGCAAGGGCATCAACGCTGAATGCCTTTTATACTTCTCCGACAGTCGTCAAAGCAATGTATGAAGCACTTGGAAATATGGGACTGAAACAGGGAAATATCTTAGAACCGTCCTGTGGAGTTGGTAACTTTATGGGACTTTTACCGGAAAGCATGAGTGCTGCAAATATGTATGGTGTGGAGCTTGATCCGGTTTCTGGGCAGATTGCAAAGCAGCTTTACCAGAAGAACAGGATTGCGGTACAGGGATTTGAGGAAACCAGTTATCCGGACTGCTTTTTTGACTGTGTGATCGGAAATGTACCATTTGGGGCATATCAGGTCAGTGACCGCAAATATGACAGATACCATTTTATGATCCATGATTATTTTATTGCAAAATCCTTAGATATGGTGCGTCCGGGCGGAGTGGTGGCAGTTGTCACGTCAAGCGGTACGATGGATAAACAGAATCCGGAAGTCCGACAGTATTTTGCAAACCGAGCAGATCTGCTAGGGGCAATCCGCTTACCGAACAATGCTTTCCAGAGAAATGCCAATACCAGTGTGGTTGCGGATATCCTGTTTTTCCAGAAAAGGGACAGGGCTGCGATCACAGAGCCAGACTGGGTACAGTTAAAAAACCACGCCAGAAGGCTATACAGTCAATTCCTATTTTGCAGACCATCCGGAAATGGTGCTTGGGGATTTCACAACAGAAAGTACCCAGTACGGAAAACAGGAAGTAACGGTAAAGGCAAAAGAGGGAGCAGATCTGGCAGAACAGTTAAAAGAAGCGGTACAGCATATTCAGGGAACTATCACAGAGCAGGAGATTTCAGATACAGAACTGGAAGAACAGGTGGTATCCATACCCGCAGATCCGAGTGTTAAAAACTTCAGCTTTGCACTTGTAGGAGAGGACATTTATTACAGGGAAAATTCTGTTATGAATAAGATGGAAATTCCCATTGTGACAGGCGAGCGTGTCAGAGGCATGGTTGCTATCCGGGATGCAACAAACAGACTTCTGGAACGGCAGTTGGAAGAATGCAGTGATGAAGAGGTTGCCAGCTTACAGGCTGAATTGAACCAGGTTTATGACAGTTTTACCGCAAAGTATGGACTACTCAGCAGCAATGCCAATAAAAGAGCGTTCAGCATGGACAGCAGCTATTGCCTTTTGACTTCCCTTGAATTTCTGGACGAAAAGGGCGAGTTGAAGCGGAAAGCAGACATATTTACGAAAAGGACGATCCGCAGGGCAGAGCCGGTAACATCGGTAGATACTGCAAGTGAAGCACTGGCGGTATCTATCGGGGAAAAGGCAAAAGTGGATATTCCTTATATGATGCAGCTTACCGGGAAAACAGAGGAAGAGGTCACAGCGGAGCTTACGGGTGTTATCTTCAAGAATCCGCTTACAGATAAATGGGAGCCATCCGACGAGTATCTTTCCGGGAATGTCAGGGAGAAGCTGCACATTGCAAGGCAGTTTGCAGAGAACCATCCGGAATATATGGTCAATGTACAGGCACTGGAACGGGTACAGCCGAAAGACCTGGATGCTTCCGAGATTGAAGCGAGGCTTGGTGCGACATGGATTTCGCCAGACTATATTACAGAGTTCATGGCAGAAACATTCCATACACCACGACACCATATCAATTATGAGCGTATTAAAGTGCAGTATGCGGAAGTGACCGGACAATGGAACGTAAAAGGAAAGAACGTGGACAGCAGCAATAACCCGCTTTCCACCGCAACTTACGGAACACAGAGGGCAAATGCTTACAGACTGTTGGAGGATGCTCTGAATCTGCGTGACACAAAAATCTATGACACAATACATGATGCGGATGGGGAACACCGGGTACTGAACCGGAAAGAAACCACCCTGGCACAGCAGAAGCAGGAACTGATCCGGGAGGAATTTAAAGAGTGGATTTTTAAGGATATGCGCCGACGGGAAACGCTCTGCAAAATTTATAATGAACGGTTTAACAGCATCCGGCCAAGGGAATATGATGGCAGTCATATCCAGTTTGTCGGAATGAATCCGGAAATTAAGCTGATGGAGCATCAGAAAAATGCGGTGGCACACATCCTTTATGGAAATAATACCCTGCTTGCACATTGCGTAGGTGCGGGCAAGACGTTCCAGATGATTGCAGCCGGTATGGAGAGCAAGCGTCTGGGACTGGCACAAAAGAGCCTTTATGTGGTTCCAAACCATTTGCTGGAACAGTGGGGAAGTGATTTTTTACGGCTGTATCCGGGAGCGAATATTCTGGTGGCAACAAAGAAAGATTTTGAACCTGCAAACAGAAAACGGTTCTGTTCCAGAATCGCAACAGGGGATTATGATGCGGTCATTATTGGACACAGCCAGTTTGAGAAAATTCCGCTTTCCAGGGAAAGGCAGATTGCATTGCTGGAAGATCAGATTGCAGACATTACCTATTCTATTGAAGCAGCAAAAGAGGAAACAGGACAACAGTATACGGTTAAGCAGATGGAAAAGACAAAGAAAACCCTGAAAGCAAAATTGGAAAAACTGAATGATCAGACACGAAAGGATGATGTTGTGACTTTTGAGCAATTAGGCGTGGACAGGCTGTTTGTGGACGAGTCACATTATTACAAAAACCTTTTTTTATACACAAAAATGCGGAATGTGGCAGGCATTTCACAGACCGATGCACAGAAAAGCTCAGATATGTTTATGAAATGTAGGTACATGGATGAGATTACCGGGGGAAAGGGAATCACGTTTGCAACGGGAACACCCGTATCAAACAGTATGACTGAATTATACACCATTATGAGATACCTCCAGTATGATACTTTAATGAATATGGGAATGGGACATTTTGATTCGTGGGCAGCAACTTTTGGAGAAACAGTTACGGCAATCGAATTATCACCGGAAGGAACGGGCTATCGTGCGAAAACACGGTTTGCCCGTTTTTTCAATCTTCCGGAGCTGATCTCCATTTTTAAGGAAACTGCAGATATTCAGACTGCGGATATGTTGAATCTTCCTGTACCGGAAGCAGAATATATCAATGAAGTATTAAAACCGAGCGATGAGCAGAAAGAAATGGTGGAAGCATTTTCAGAACGTGCAGAGCAGGTTAGGGGAGGTGCGGTAGATCCAAGGGTAGATAACATGCTCAAAATTACCAATGATGGAAGAAAATGTGCATTAGACCAGAGGCTTTTAAATGATATGTTGCCAGATGCGGGGGAAAGCAAGGTAAATGCCTGCGTGGAGAATGCTTTCCAGGTATGGGAGGACGGAAAAGAAACACAGGCTACCCAGTTGATCTTCTGTGACCTCAGCACACCGAAAACTGACGGAACATTCAATGTTTATGATGATGTGAGAAACAAGCTGGTGGAACGGGGAATCCCGAAAGAGCAGATCGCATTTATCCATGAGTACAATACGGAAGTAAAAAAAGCGGAGCTGTTTGCAAAGGTGCGGGCCGGGCAGGTAAGAATCCTGATGGGTTCCACTCCGAAACTCGGTGCTGGTACCAACGTCCAGGACAGACTACTTGCACTGCATCATTTGGACTGCCCCTGGAAACCGTCTGACCTGGAACGTGCGCCCGTAAAGGCATCATAATAAATATACCTTTGGCAAGGTATTAGGATAGTATCTTACAGTCCTATCATCAACCGATTTACCTGTGAGGGAAACTAAATATCAGGGAAAATAGCACGTCGGTAAAGCCATAAGTCAGCTAATTACCAAGCTGCGACTGAATGGGGAGATGAAAAGTTAGGTATGAGGATAAAGCCCATACTGGTTGAACGATAGTCCAAACGGTCAATGTCGGGACTATGGCGTAAGGTAATTATTATTCGCCATATCTCAGCACTTATGTTCCGCTGTTCAGGAGCGTAAGCAAAGATAGGCTGAGACGTATATGCAATAAGCATAAAAGGATGGAAGTCGTATCCGACAACCTAACAAGCCAAATCGTTAGTATGATGCTAAACGGGGATTACCTAAGTCGAAACGCTTAAAAACTAAGCTATTAAGTGTAGGCTTATGAATATTCGATATGGTAACGGAGCCTTCATAGTAGTCCGAGAGTGTTAATGGCACTTACATGGCGAAGGAAGGCAGTTTATAACATTAACAATATAGAAAGGATAATGTGTGATACATTATGAGAAATCCTGAAAATGTGTTAATCAGCTTAACGAAACACAGTAACCAAAAAGATTACAAGTACGAGCGTTTATACCGTTTGCTCTACAATGAGGAACTGTACTTAACCGCTTATCAAAACATTTATTCCAATGACGGAAGTATGACAAAAGGTACTGACAAGCAAACGGTTGACGGTATGAGTATCGAAAGAATACGGAAAATCATAGTTTCGCTCAAAGATGAAAGCTATCAGCCAAAACCTGCAAGAAGAACCTATATTCCAAAGAAGAACGGAAAAATGCGTCCACTCGGAATACCGTCCTTTGAGGATAAATTGCTTCAAGAGGTTATCAGAATGATTTTAGAAGCTATCTATGAGAGGCATTTTGAAAATACTTCTCATGGGTTCAGACCTAATAGAAGCTGTCATACGGCACTCAATGAAATTCAAAAAACTTTCACGGGTGTGAAATGGTTTATCGAAGGAGACATTAAAGGATTTTTTTGATAACATCAACCATGCTACGTTGATTGGAATTTTACGAGAACGTATCAATGACGAGAGATTTCTTCGACTGGTAAGAAAATTTCTGAATGCAGGCTATATTGAGAATTGGACTTTTCATAACACCTATTCGGGAACACCGCAGGGTGGCATTATCAGTCCTATTCTTGCAAACATTTATTTGGATAAATTTGATAAGTATGTAAATGAGTATGTCCGAAAATTTAAAAAAGGTAAAAAGCGTATGCGTACAAAAGAGTACCGCAGGAACGAAGTCGAATTAAGCAAAGCCAGAATCGCATTGAAAAATGCAAACGACGACTGTGAAAGAGAAAATGCGATTGCACGCATAAGGCAGTTGGAAAAAGAACGGGTGAATATTCCCCCAAGTGACCCTATGGATAACAATTATGCAAGGCTGGTCTATGTCAGATATATGACAAAACGATGTTCCAAATTTCAATGTAACGGTCGTTTTCAATATCTTCTTCAAGCAAACGGATACCGATATTATCAGGGTCAAAGTCTTCACCACGGTCAAAGAAAATCTCAGTATCTGGTCCTGAAGGTCCAGCACCGATTTCCCAGAAGTTATCTTCAATTGGAATCAAATGACTTGGTTCAACACCGCAAGCAATCCAGCGGTTGTACGAATCTTTATCATCTGGATAGTAAGTCATGTAAAGTTTGTCTTTTGGAAAATTCAAACCACTCTGGGCTTGTCAAAAGCTCATAACCCCATTCGATAGCTTCGTCACGGAAGTAGTCACCAACTGAGAAGTTACCAAGCATTTCAAACATTGTGTGGTGACGAGCTGTCTTACCAACGTTTTCGATATCATTGGTACGGATAGTCCATTTTGTGAGTTGGTGATACGTGGATTTTCAGGAATCACAGAGCCATCAAAGTAATTTTTTCAAAGTGGCAACCCCTGAGTTAATCCAAAGAAGGGTTGGATCGTTAACTGGAACCAAGTTAGCTGATGGTTCAACAGCGTGACCTTTTGATTTCCAGAAATCAAGCCACATTTGACGAATTTGTGCTGAAGTAAGTTGTTTCATTGTTTCTCCTTAAATAAATGTTTCTTATTTTGAGCTATTCTCGAGCATTTCCACATAGTCAATAGCAACACACAGGGAAATGGCCAAATCGGCGTAAGTATTTTCATAAACAGTAACAGTATAGGTCGATGTCAGATGGAAGAGCTCCTTTTGAAATCCTAGCAACTACCTGATTTTGACTATTAAGCAGTTGAAAATCCAAATCCCAAATATTACCCTCTATTCGCAAGCCAAGATTATCGACATCATACTTATCACGAAGAAAACTTAAATTTTTTTCGAATGTGAAAAACTCGAACCATCTCGCAAGTCTACTGTAAACTTAGGCAAGAGACTAAGCGGCTCCTTGGTGATATGACTAATCTCACGACCATCCTCACCAAAAATCGTAAAGGTCTTTGGAATCTTAAAAAGGACCCTTCAACCTGATAGGCAACTCTACCTTGATCATCCTTGATATCAAAGCGTTCGCCACCCAATCGAAACTTCTGTTTGACAAAATAGGTTTTCATACGCTACCTCCAATATTGCCATACAGTTCATTCAGAAAATACCCAAAGAATAAAAGACAAGACCACTAAACGAAGGGCGACGTGAACCGCGGTACCACCTTCATTCAATGAACTTGTCATTCTTATTTGTCTTTAATTGTGAACATTTGAGTAGCAAAGTAAACCAGATTCGTCCATGGCTCGCAGCGACCGCCATTTTTCTGTATCAGAAGCGATGATTACCAATCTCAAAGGGAAGGCTAAAAATGTCATGATATTAGAACTTTCAGCCACTCTCCATTTTAACGTGTTTTAGGTCTTAGGTCAAGCATGATAAATAGCATTATCAACTCTATCTTGTGATTTATTTGCTAGAGCTTGATGATGAACTTGATGAAGCCCCAGAACCAGTCACATACTGGTCAAGAATTGCGCTAAAGGCCTTGTCTACAACTTTAACATTATATTTCTTAAGGACCTTAGCAATCACTGAGTTAGTGAAGTTAGTATCAGCTTTCTTACCATTGATGATAACCTTAGTCAAATCATCCTTATAGTTTTTCCAATCTGCATTTTTCTCAGATTTTGAAACAGTTTTGACGATGTAGTAAGTTGCAGCACCAGTTGAGCTGTTTGAAACAGTCACTACGTCAGAAACGGCATTAGCATCTTGTTTGAAGGCTGCTGTCAAAACATCTGCTGGGAAGTCTTGAGAAGCTGAGTTAACTGTCTTAGAAGTCACTTCCAAGCTGTTATCTTTAGCTACTTGTGAGAAATCTGCTCCTTCTGCCTTAGCTTCAGAGTCTACTTTATCTGCCACTGCTTTATCAGTAGTTGAAACCACTTGCACCTCTGTATTTGGTGTGTAGTTATCATAGGCAGCCTTGTAATTTGCTTCCGTCAAATCTTTCTGCGCGGCTTGGTTAACAGCATACTCAACCAATTTTTGTGTACGGATTTGATTACGGTATGACTCTTCTGTTTGACCATAGGCTGCAAGTACTTGTGAGAATTGATCTCCGTATTGTTCTGAAGCTTGCTTATAAGCTTTGTCAACGTCTTCTTTGCTGACTTTGCTACCATATTCTTTTTTCCAAGAGCCTTTTTGCAAAGTTGCACTCAAAATCACTTTGTTGTGTTTGGCTACTACCTTTTAAGTGAATCAAAAAGCATCACCAACAGTAACAGTATCACCTTTCATAGATACCAAAGTTGTTTCTTCATGTTGTTTTGTTACCTAGAGAAACATACATAGCACCTGCACCAACGAGAGCTGAAACAGCTACAAGGGCAAGACCTCCAAGGAAGCGACCACCTGAGCTTGGTTTACCAGCATCACGTGTCTTTTTAGTTTTAGCACGTTTAGCTTTTTCTTTCGCTTTTTCACTGGCGAGGGCGATGCTTTCCTCTTCTTCTTTTTGGCGATCAAGATGCTCTTGTTCTGCGTCTTTGTCTGCTACAACCTCTTCAACAGTTTCTTCTGTTGACTCAAGGTTTTCATTTTCTTTAGCCATTCTATCTACTCCTTAAATTGTCAATATCTTTGTTATTATACCACACTTACTTAAATAATGCTTAATCTGGCAAGATAATATTTTCAGAATTTTTCCGAAGCATAAGAAGTCCGTCACTCATAGGGACCAAACTAGCAGTCAATCCAGGGTTATCTAAGGTCGCATCAAAAAGACGATGCAAGCCACGGTAAATCGTACGCTGACCACGACGAACTTCCATGATGTCTTTGGCAATGTCCCCACCTTGGAAGATATCATCAAAGACGATGACACCACCTACCTTGAGACGTTTTAGGATTTCAGGCAGAAAGACGATATATTTAGACTTGGCTGAGTCCATAAAGACAAAATCATAGTCAGTGTCCAAATCTTGCAAAACTTCTGCTGCATCTCCTTCGACCAAGGTAATTTGTTTGCGGCTGTCATACTTGGCTAGATTTTCCTTGGCAAAGCCAATCATTTCTTCATTACGATCAACCGTCGTAATCTGAGCATCAGGCGCATACTCAGCCATAAGAAGGGCTGAAAAACCAATAGCTGTTCCTACCTCAAGGATTTTTCTTAGGCTGCAAGGTCTGCAACAAAAATCGGAAATAAGCAACTACTTCGTGCTGGATAATTGGAATATTTTCCTTACGAGCAAAGGCCTCCAGTTCAGCCAAATGCCCTTTATTTTCCTGAAGATGCGTTCGCATGTAGTCCACGATATCCTTGTTGACTACTGGACGACGCATGTTGTGATTTGCGTTTTACTATATGATTTAACCATGTGTTTTATTATATAAAAATTCCCTAGCGAGTGCTAGAGATTTTTCCTTATCTATAACTCAAATCGTCATCATTAAGCTACTTGACGTAACCCCCTTC
>ENA-OQES01000107-OQES01000107.1-human-gut-metagenome-genome-assembly--contig:-NODE-107-length-33713-cov-5.198744_pt1 | contig 33713 bp, 28 predicted proteins | sample MGYA00242798_ERZ504641 | MGnify/ENA primary metagenome ERZ504641 (study PRJEB26092, sample SAMD00036327) | human gut metagenome | host: Homo sapiens | study: EMG produced TPA metagenomics assembly of...
CGGAAATCGTCGCCGCCGCATGCGATTGGACGAAGGCGGCTACGTGGACGTTTCGAGCCGCTCGACAACGAGGCGTTCCCCGCGGTGAACCTGGCCCGGCACTGCCTCGAATCGTCCGAAAAGCATACGGCCGTGCTCAACGCGGCCAACGAGCAGGCCGTCCACGCGTTCCTCGAACACCGTCTGCCATACCTCGGCATCGTCGACACCGTGCGCGAAGTGCTTGACGAGATGGACGCCGAACTGCGCGGCAACCCGCTGTTCGCTTCCGTGGAGGAAATGAGCCGACTCGAGCAGGAGGCTCGCGCCCGCGCCGACAAGCTGATAAACAAGTAAAGAGCACAAGCCGTAAGAACCATCGCGGGACGCATAGCGCGCCTCGCACATGCAAGGATCACGTATGCCAGAAATCGGAAAAACCGTTCCGCGAAAACCGGTGACGCGGCCATCAGCGAAAGCCCGCTGCATCCGCGCCGCAAGTCCCACCGCATCATGGTCGGGCCCGGTGCCGGTCGGCGGGGGAGCGCCGATTTCAGTGCAATCCCATGACCAATACGCTGACGGCTGACGTACCGGCCACCCTGCAGCAGATCGCGGAACTGACCGCGGCCGGCTGCGACATCGTGCGCGTGGCCGTGCCAAGCCAGGATGATGCCGACGCATTGCCGGAAATCGTCAAAAAATCGCCGATTCCGGTGATTGCGGACATCCACTTCCAAAGCAAGTACGTGTTCCAGGCCATCGACGCCGGCTGCGCGGCCGTGCGCGTGAACCCCGGCAACATTCGCAAATTCGACGAGGTCGGCCCTTCGATCTGCAAGGCCGCCACGGATGCGGGCATTTCCCTGCGCATCGGCGTGAACGCCGGTTCGCTCGATAAGGAGCTGTACGCCAAATACGGCGGCCCGACACCGGAGGCGCTGGTGGCGTCCGCGATGAAGGAAGCGCGCATGTTCGAAGACGTCGGCTTCCACGATTTCAAGATTTCCGTCAAGCACCATGATGTGGTCACCATGGTGCAGACGTACCGTCTGTTGGCTTCCAAGGGCGATTGGCCGCTGCATTTGGGCGTCACCGAAGCCGGCCCGACCTGGCAGGGCACAATCAAAAGCTGCCTGGCATTCGGCGCGCTGCTGGCCGAAGGCATCGGCGATACGATCCGCGTTTCACTGTCCGCGCCTCCCGTGGAGGAAGTGAAGGTGGGCTGCAAGCTGCTGGAATACATGGGATTGCGCCCGCGTAAGTTCGACATCATCTCCTGCCCGTCCTGCGGCCGTTCCCAGGTGGACGTGATTCAGCTGGCCAACGCGGTGACCGAAGGGTTGAAGGACGTGACCGCGCCGATTCGCGTGGCCGTCATGGGCTGCATCGTCAACGGTCCGGGCGAGGCTCGCGAAGCCGATTTGGGCGTGGCCTCCGGCAACGGCAAGGGGCAGATTTTCATCAAGGGCAAGGTCATCCAGACCGTGCCGGAAGACCAGATCGTGGAAACCCTGCTCGCCAAGGCGCAGGAGATCGCCGCGCAGATGGAGGCCGACGGCCAGTTGCCTGCCACCGCCACCGGTCCGGTGGTCGTGCCGGTGACGCAAAACGGCAACTGCTGAAAGCCATGTTCCAGCGTGCCGTCGGTAGCATGCAATCGCAGGCTTCTCAGCAAAGGCCGGTAGAATGAGCGGCGTGTCAGAGCAGGAACGTCAATCATCAGCCGCCAGCCAGTCATTACGGCAAGAATCGGCTTCATCGCCCGCGCGTCCGCAACCGCAACATCAACCGTGGACGCGCGGGCGGCGACTCATGGTCAACCTGCCTATTTTCATCATGCTGCTGGGCATTCTGGTGTCCGTGGCCAATTTGACGGCATCCACATGGAACTACGAGCCGACCGAGCAGACCATCGAAACGCTTGACGCCAACACCGCCGTGACCTTCGCCAATCCATCCGGCGAAAAACTGGCGAAAAAAGGCGATTACGAGGTGGCGAAACGGTACGTCACCATCAAAGCGAAACGGCCTTCCACCGGTGAGATACAGAACATCAAAGTGCTGATCCGCAAACCGAAAGGGGCTGGGAACGGACGTCCCGGTGTGGTTTTCATGCACGGCGCCGGCTATGGCACCTGCGACAATTCCTTCGGCGACATGGCCTCCGACCTGTCTTCGGCGGGATTCGTGACGGCGGTGCTTGACAAGCCGGTCTGGTCCACCAACGACGCCAATCGCGACTACCCGGGTTCCGCCGCCATCTACGACCAGGTCATCAACCTCCTGCGGAAAATGGATACGGTGGACGCCTCCAAAGTGGGCATCTACGCCACTTCCGAAAGCACATGGATCTCATCGTATCTGCTGCAGCGCGATCCGGACGTCGCTTTTCAGGTGCTGCTCAGTCCGATGGTCTACGAGCCGCGGTATTCGCTGGGCTTCCTCGCCGCACAGGACTTCGCGCTCGTCGGCGCGCATGACGGCTACCAGTCGATCGTCCGCCGCGTATTCAATATCGACGCGTCCCTGTTCGGACTCACCAACTTCGACATCGACACGTTGACGCCGAAAGCGTATGCCATTCCGACATTGGTGGCGTATGGCACGAAAGACGTCATGACCGCGCAGGTGGAAGGCACGGAGAAAATCGTCGATCTGGCTCACCAGGCCGGCAACTGGGACGTCACCATACGCACGTATCCCATCGCCAACCATGTGCTGAGGCTCGGCGACGAAGCCAATTCCGGAACCCCGTTCGCCGACGCGTACGTGGACGATGTGGTCGATTGGGCCGTCGGCACCACGCACGGACTCAAACAGACCAGCGAACGCGTGGCCGGCACCAGAATGTACCAGTCAATCGCAGTGCCATTGGATCTCAAAGCCAATCGCGGCCTGACCATCTACCTGGTCGCGTTGCATGCCAGCATGCTGGTGCTGCTGCTTGCCGCAGGCGTGCTGTGGCTCGCCGTGCTGATGCGTAAGATCTGGGCGCGTGCCCACGGACGACGGTATCGGCTGGGGCTTGCGCAAGGGTTCAAAAACTCGCTGGTCACGTTGACTATCGCCACTATGGCCACGTTCGTGCTGTTCTGCGCCGGCCTTGGCGATGTGATCATGGGTGTGGTCAAACTGGCATGGGGCAGTGCCCCAGTGGAGAATCCGGGCGTGATGTATTGGAGCTGGCCGGTGATCCAGATCGTGTGCGTCGCCGTGGTGTGGGCATGGTCCCGCGTGTTCATGCGGCTGATCGAAGAGGCAACCCATCGAGGCATCGCGCAGTGGCCGCCACGTAAGGGTGCTATCGGCGAAATCGTCAGCGGACGGCAGCCGGTGCTGGCTTCCACGCGGTTCGGACGCGTGATGTTCTGGCTGACCGTGGCCGCCATGTTCTGCGTATTGCTGGTGTTCGCGTTCTGGGGGCTGTTCATCTACTGACGGGGCGAATGTATCTCGGAACGCGCACGTGCGGCGAGCGTATGCATAACAGGATGCGATGAACGGCAAGAAAAGGAGGTGCGATGCCGCTGTATCAAGACGAAGGCGTGGTGCTGCGCACCGCCAAACTCGGCGAAGCCGACCGCATACTCACCTTGCTCACACGTGACCATGGCAAAGTACGCGCCGTCGCGAAAGGCGTGCGCCGTACCAAATCGCGTTTCGGAGGCCGACTCGAACCGTTCATGCGCGTGGCGCTGCTCATTGCGGAAGGTCGTTCGCTCGACGTCGTGTCCCAAGCCGAATCGATCGCCGCGTATGCAGGGCCGATTTGCGCCGATTTTCAAGCGTATACGGCGGCGAACGTGATCTGCGAAACCGCCGACAAGCTGGTCGCCACGGAAAAGGAGCCTGCGGCCGCGCAATATCGTCTGGTATTGGGCGCGTTGAACGCGCTTGCCAAACATGCACACGACTCGTCCGCAATCGGTGATTCGTACGTGCTGCGTGCGCTGGCGATCGCTGGTTGGACACCCCGTCTGCGCGTCTGCGTGGTGTGTGGCGAGCCGATTTCGTCCACGCTGTCCTGGTATTTTTCGATTCCCGCCGGCGGCCTGATGTGCGCCGCCGACCACACCCCCGAATCGGAAGCGGTGTCGTGGGATGCGATTTGCCGGCTTTCGGCGCTTGTCGATGGCGATTGGGGGGTAGCTGGACGGTGTTCCGGCGGCCGCGTCGATTCAACGGGAAACCCACCAATAGTGGAAGAATGGGGCGAATACTATTTGGAACGGCCGATTCGTTCCATGCGCTTGCTAGATTAGCGGGTATGGCTTTTTGAGAACGTGGATTACAAATCCCTTGACATTCCGGCGGCACCGTTTTCCGACCCGTCGATCATTCCCGATTTTCCAAAGAACAAGGTTCCGCGCCACGTCGGCGTGATCATGGACGGCAACGGCCGTTGGGCCCAGCAGCGCGGACTCATCCGCACCGACGGCCATCAGGCGGCCGAACCGGTGGTGTTCGACACCATCGCCGGCGCCATCGAAGCGGGCGTGCGCTACCTGTCTCTGTACACGTTCTCCACGGAGAATTGGAAGCGTTCGCCGCAGGAAGTGCGTTTCCTTATGGGCTTCTCGCGTGACATCATCCACCGTCGTGTCGATCAGATGAACGAGTGGGGCGTGCGCGTGCGCTGGTCCGGCCGCCGTCCGAAGCTGTGGAAATCCGTCATCGACGAGCTGGAAGTGGCGCAGGAGAAAACCAAGAACAACAAGACCATCGACGTGGTGTTCTGCCTGAACTACGGTGGCCGCGCCGAAATCGCGGACGCCTGCGCGGCCATCGCACGTGAGGTGCGTGACGGCAAGATCTCCGGCGATCGTGTGACGGAGAAGATGATCGCCGAGCACCTGTACAACCCGGATATTCCCGATTGCGATCTGGTGATCCGCACGTCCGGCGAGCAGCGCACGTCCAACTTCCTGCCGTGGGAAGCCGCCTACGCGGAACTTGATTTCGTGCCGGAACTGTTCCCGGATTGCGGCCGTGAGGTGCTGTGGCGTTCTATCGACCACTACATCCACCGCGATCGTCGTTTCGGTGGCGTGAAGCGATAAGGAACAGCCCGGTGGGCTGTTCCAGCTTCACGCCCGAGCGGCTATGCCGCGAGGGTAATGTTGAGCCGGCCGTAGGCCGTCAATAATTGCAGGACGTGAAGAAATAAGAAAAAGACCCCCGCGGGGGTCTTTTTCTATTCTGCTCCTAAAACGGCTTTTAATCGCCTGCCAGTTGCGCGATTCGCCACGTGAAATCAGTTATGAAACGATCATGATCCACGGTGAGCGCCACGTGCACGCGTGGCGCCGACGGGTCAATCAGTCCGGCCGGATCGCCGATGGTGCGGCCGCGCGTGCCATGAAAATCGCCTGTCTCCGTTTCGACCTTCATCGGCAGATCGAAACATTCCACCAAACTCGGATCCGCCGCTACGGCTGCGGCGAGCGGATCGTGCAATGGCATGCCCGTTGAGAAAAGGCGTGCGTCCGCCTGAATATTTGCGGCAATCGAAAAGTCGACGATATCGGCAAGAAACGTCCGCGCATCGGTACGCGGATCATGCGATTGCGATGCTGCCTGGCGCCACCGCATAGTCGCGTCGGAACCCAGCAGGCACTGGTGCGTCACGTCCAAGCCGACCATGGTCACGTCCGCGCCGGAATGGAATACACGGTCGGCAGCCTCCGGATCCTGGATGATATTCGTTTCGGCGGTCGTGTCCCAGCAATTGCCTTCCTGCGTGAGCGTTCCGCCCATCATCACCAATCGCAGTTTGCTTGCGATTTCCGGCGCCGCAGTAAGTGCCGCATCGACGTCAGTCAGTGGGCCGGTCGCCACTACCGTGACGTCGCTGCCGTATTTACGGACCATATCGACGATGAATCGCACACCTTCCGGTAACGCAGGGGAGTGGGCAGCGCCATCGCAGGTCGTGAACGAAAGTGAGAACGAATCGGCGGCAGGATTCGCGTGCGGGTCGTGTACGTCGTATCCGCCGACGGAAATCAGCCCGCGCCTCACTCGAGTGTCCGATTCTCCTGAATCGGACACATAAGTAGTGCTGAGGGTACCGGGAATGTCCGATTCACCCGAATCGGACGCATAGACGGTGTTCGTGGTGCTCTGAATGTCCGATTCTGCAGAATCGGACACATAGGGTGCCGAATCGGACTTCCAGATGTCCGTTTCACCAGAATCGGACACGCAAGCAACGGCAGGAGAGCCAACAGCCGGACCGAATCCGCCCAGCCCATCCGTACCATGGAACTGCGCGCAACCTGCGTCGGGAATGAACGAGGCCGCCCAGGAGGGACGTGTCGAACCACGTAATACCGGAACGTTCCGGAACCCCAACCGTTCCAGTACGTAAGCCGTGTTGTATACGGCAGTGTCGGCTGCAACGTTGCCGTAGGTGCCGATGACGCCCAGTATCTCGATGTTGTTGAACGAGGCGAGATATGCCAGTGCAAGCGCGTCGTCAATGCCGGTATCGACATCGAGAATTAGCTTGCGATTGCCGTTCGTGGTTTTCATAGGCACAGCCATAGTCACAACCTCCAACTGCGATTTTCCAGCACAAAAATGTACGGTACCATATGTGCCAACAGCGTCAGCACCTCAATAACCAATAGTGCCAAACATGCGCTTCGACCCGTGATTTCGGGCGCGTTTCACATGTTTGGCACTATGAAAGCTGAAGATGGAGCAGGCGACTGCTTACTTCAAGAACTCGTCGGTCGAGATGTCCTTGGCCACAGGCGCGGTGTGAATCACCTTATCGTGCGAGTCGGTGTAGGCGTTCTCTTCGGCGAGGAAGTCAAAGTACTTCTGCGCGCCGGCTGTGTCGTTGGTGCCGAACGTGAACGAGCCGTCCTTGATCTTGGCCGGATCGCCCCAATACTGGTCGTCCACGATAGTCTTCATACTCTTCTTGACGAAGTCGAGCTTCAGATTCGCGTCCGGAGCCTCCTTGACGAGAATCGCAGCGGCGTCATCAGGGTGCGAGTAGGCGTATTCGTAGCCCTTCTTGGTGGCCTGTACGAACTTCTTCACAAGTCCTGGGTTGGAGGAGATGGTCTTGTCGCTGGTGATCACGCCGATGGTGTCCGCATTGCCAGGCACGCCGTAATCCGGCTCGGTGAAGCAGTTGAGCTTTGGACCGTACATGTCGGCCTGTACGCCTTCCCATGTGGCGTAAAATCCGCCGAAATCGGCCTTCTTGCTGGACAGCGTCTGGAACGTGGACGTGCCGACGGTCACCTTGTCGAACGTGCCCTTGCCGCCGTCGGTCTGGATCATGCGGCGGATCACTGCGTCGGATTCGTTGGAGCCGAACGTGGCGAAGGTCTTGCCGTCGAAATCCTTCGGGGACTTGATGTCCTTGTTCGACGCGAGCGAACACCAGATGGCGCTCGGCTTCTGCTGCACCTGCATGACCTGTTTGATTTTCGCGCCCTTAAGCGTGTAAATGCCCACGTTGGTGAGGTTGGACAGCGCGAAATCCGCCATGCCGTTGTTCACGGCCTGCTCCGCGCCGGCCTGCGCCACCGCCACGATGTCCACGTCAAGACCGGCCTGCTTGAAATAGCCTTTGTTCTTCGCCACATACACGCCGATATGGTTGGTGTCGGGCGCCCACGAAAGCATGAACGTCACCTTGGTGAGGTCGTTGCCGTCCGTCGCGGTTTTCGTGGAGTCGTTGCTTTGCCCGCATGCGGCCACGCCGACGAGCATGGCGATCGAGCCGAGGATTGCGATTGCTTTGCTGAAGATGGTCTTCTTCATACCTTGCGATTTCCCTTGAATCTTGCTTCTCTACCGTTTTCTAGGGATGACGCTGCGGGCGGGGTTCGGGCAGAAAACGATACGAAGGGCTAAGGCCCCCGCTCGTCCAATGCCCCCGACGTTCCTTATGGTGCCTGCCGCCACACGGTTGACCGTTTGACGCCGAAGCTGTGGAACATTGCCGGTTTGCCACACATTGGCTAAACAGCGAGTCCCATTATACGGGTGTGCATGACGATGATGAGGGCCGCAATGGTGATTGTTGCGTTTTCACTGGTCCGCGTCCGGATCGGCGTCCGCGTCGGCTGGGCCGAGCAGCAGGCGTTCGCTGAGATTCACGAGGCACATGAGTATGCCGGTGATGACGATGATGACCAGCGTGGCCGAGAAGATCAGCGGCGTGCGGAACGAATTGTAGGCTGCCTGCAGCCAGATGCCGAGACCCTTGCGCGCACCCAGATACTCGGCAGTGGTGGCGGTGGCGAAGATGTATGCGGCGGATACGCGGATGCCGCCGTAAATCTGCCGTGCGGCGACGCGAAGCTTCACATGCCACAGCGTCCATGCGCGGGTCGCGCCGCATGTCAACGCCACATCGGAATAGAACTGCGGCACCGCCTCAAGCCCGCGAACCGTCTGCACGGCGATCGGAAACAAGCCGAACACGGCCACGATCACGATTTTGCCGGAAATCTCGAAACCGAACCAGATCAGAAACAGTGGCGCGATTGAAATCAACGGCATCGTCTGCGCGGCCGACAGCAGCGGGAACAACGCGGCATCGGCAATACGGGAGCAGTACAGCAGAATGCCGATCAGAATGCCGCATGTCACGGCGAACAGGAAGCCGACGGTGCCTTCCAACAGCGTGACTTCGGTCGCGGGCCACAGGGTCGGCCATGTTTCGACGGTCGCCTGCGCGATTTCGCTGGGGGCGGCGATCATCGTGGATGGCACGTGCCCCAATCGCACCCATGCCTCCCATACGACAAGCAGTGTGATGACGGCGATCAGCGTTGGAATACGACGCTTCGCCATACCGAGTAGTTTGTGTTGAACGTGCGCTTCCGCCATCGTTCACCTTGCTTTCTGCGTCAAAGTGGACGCGCACGTGACCGACTGCGGGAAATCAGTAAGGTGAGGAGCCTGCCCGCCAATCGGCCAGAAAAGATTGTTACCGGCTCGCCAGTATAGACGGTGGGGCGGAACGTAGGCAAACCCGCACAGCAAGTACGGCAGTAACGAGAGATAACGTGCGTTGGATACCATCCCAGATATCACTTTAGATATAGAGAGACAGATATAGAAAGGCCTCCGCACCCTTCCGATGCGGAGGCCTTCCCATATACCCCTTGCTACTGCCTTATGGTTGTTTGCCTGTCAACCATGACAGACGTCTATCATTCCAGTCCGATGGACTTCATGTGGTGAAGCACCAGGGACTTGACCTTGAGCGTGCCGGATTCGGCAACAAGCTTGATGGCGCGCGGGCCTTCGGAAGCGTAGCTGAAAGAGCTCATGGCCTGGCGTCCGTCGTTCACATACACTTCCACGCAGCCGCGATCCACAAACACGCGCAGCTTGAGTTCGCCGGAAGCCAGTTCCTCGGCGGAAAGCGGGGCGGTACGGTAGCCGCGATCACCCTGTGCTGCGGCTTGACGGTCGATTACCACACGACCGATCTGATCGTCGAACGCCACGTACGTGTAAGCGCCATCTTCAGTCGCATGAATCTTCAGACCAGCACGTTCCGCAGTGGAGGCGTTGAGATCGATGGTCATTTCGATTTCCACGGCTTCAGCATCATCAGCAATGGTCTGCTCGCCATTGACACCAAGTGAGATTGCGCCGAAATCGGTAGTGTTTTCGCGCAAGCCATCCATCTCGGCAACCGGAGCGGTGTGCAGATCGCCGTCGGCGCCCAGCGTGATCTCACGCGGCAGAGTGAGATTGCCGCACCAGCCGTCATCCTGCATCGGAATCGGCTCAACGAACGGGCTCATCCAGCCGTATACAATCTGACGCTCGCCGTCATTGAACGATTGCGGAGCATAATAGTTGTGGCCGCAATCCCACAGACGGAACTCGGTTTCCGGCTGGAATGCCTCTCCCGGAGTCCACGTGCCAATCATGTAGCCGGCGTTGGAAACGTTGCGGTTCATAAAGCCGGAAGCCTTGGCACCCATGGCGGAGAAGCCGATAACCCACTTCTCGTTGCCTTCGACGTCCTTGATCGGGAAGAAGTCCGGGCACTCAAGCATAAACACGTCCGGATCCGGATGCTCGAACAGCACCTGCTCATAGGTCCACTTGACCATGTCATCGGAGGAGAACAGCCACATCTGGCCGCGCTTCTCGGCAGAGGAGACACCGAAGGTCATGTACCACTTGTCGCCGGTCTTCCAGACCTTCGGGTCGCGGTAGTGGTGGTTCACCTTGTCGGTCGGGCAATCAATGACCATACCGCGCTTAGTGGCGCTGGTCAGCTCATCGTTGTCTGGTTCGGCGAGCATCTGCACCTGCCAGTCGCCGCCGGTGTTGTCCTTGCCGTTGGCCCAACGGTGGCCGGTGTAGTAGAACCTGAGCTTGCCATCGTCGCCGATCACTGCGGAGCCAGAGAAGACGCCGTCCTTTTCCTCTTCCAGAGACGGGGCGAACATAATCGGCTCACGCTTCCAATTGACCATGTCGGTGGAGGAGACGTGAGCCCCAATGCATCGGAGCCCCACTGGGTGCCATACGGGTGCAGCTGGTAGAAGACGTGCCAACGGCCCTTGTAGAAGCACAGGCCGTTCGGATCGTTGATCCAGCCGCCATTGGATGCGATGTGGAACTTCGGATACCAGCGGTTGTTACGCTTGGCTGCGAAGGCCGCGACGCCGGCCTCTGCCTTGGTGAGTTCCTCGCCGTGGTTCTTGATTTCGTGAAGGACAGGTGCGTCCGGAGTAAAGCCAGTCATCGTTGAATGCCTTTCTGAATCTGGGTTATGAATTGTTGGGTAAAAAAGCATTTTTTGAAGATGGTGCCCAAAGCGGGAAAAAGGGAAACGCTCCGGACACCACGATTGTTGTTATGACGCGTACGGTACCGATGATGATCGCGGGAGAAGGGATGTAGGTTGCGACCACCATCGACGCCGTACGCCGACTTAGTACGGGCTGAGACTCAGGCCTTCACTTCCGCACCAGCGGCCTTCATGGCCTTGAGCTGCTTGTCAGTGTAGAACGGATCGCCGCCGACTTCCTGATCATCCTTCTTGATGACGAAGAAGCCGTAGACCAGAGCCGCAAACACGATGGCAGAGATGGTGAAGAAGGTCGGACGGTCGCCCATGGCATCATGCAGAGCACCCATCGGGGTGGAGAAAATCACCTGGCCGACCTGGGAAGCGATCTGGAAACCAACCATGTACAGGGTGGCAGACAGCTTCGTGTCGAAGTGCAGGGTGAAGTAACGGAACGCCGGCAGGCAGAACAGCGGTACCTCGATGGAGTGGAACAGCTTGACGATGGAGACGGAGACCGGGTCATGGAACACGCCGCACAGACCGATACGGGCGAACATCACGGTGGCGCCGAGCAGCAGGGAGTTACGCACGCCGATCTTCTTCATGATGATCGGGACGACGCCCATCATGGCGGACTCAAGGAACACCTGGAAGGAGTTCAGGGTACCGTAGGTGGCGTTGCCGATTTCAGTGGTCGGGAACAGGGAGGCGTAGTAGTTCGGGAACATCTGCTGATCGAACACGGTGTAGAAGGTGTTGGTGAACAGCATGAAGACGATGAGCACCCACAGAGTCGGCATCTTCAGGACGGAGACCATTTCCTTGAAGGACGGGTTGGTCGGAGCCGCGTTCGGATCGGCCTCCTTCTTGAGTTCTTCCTTTTGCTCGGCCGGAACCCAGAAGGCGTAGACGCACAGCATGCCGAGGCCGCAGATGGAACCAACCCAGAAGTTCAGCATCGGGTTGATGTTGAACAGGAAGCCTGCGCACAGCGCCACGACAGCGTAGCCGAAGGAGCCCCAAGCGCGGGACTGACCATATTCGAAGCCGAACTTACGGGAGTAACGTTCGGTGATGGCTTCGAACAGGGAGCAGCCGGCCATGAAACCCGCGGACAGCACGATGGAGCCGAGAAGCACGCCGATGAATCGGGTGGTGCCGCCGGCGGTCAGCATCGGCTGGTACACGAACTGCACGAACGGGCCAACGCATGCAGCGACCGCAGAGATGAAGATCACGAGCTTACGCTTAATGCCCAGCTGGTCCTGAATGGTGCCGTAAACGAACATGATGACCAGGGTGGCCAAGGAGTTGATGGAGTAGATCTGGCCCTGTTCCGCGGAGCTCATGCCCAGACCGTGGGTCGGGTCAGTGAGCCAGCGGGAGAAGAAGGACCACCAGATGCCCCAGGAACAGAAGAACATGAAAATGCCGAAGGAGCTCTGCAGATAGGAAGGATTCTTCCATACAGAACGTGTTTTACTTGCCACTTTGATTCTCTTTTTCTCTTCGCGGTGCCGCTGCCGCGCGGCATCGATTGCTTCCGATGTTGTTTTGGCTTGCGCCTGCTCGGATTTCAGCTGCCGTGCCGAAAATGCGAACATGGCTTCAAGATAGCATGTTGCAACTGCTACGTCAAATCGTTTGACGTCAATCGTTTGACGTCAAACGTCTGTAAGGCTTTGCGGATAGTTGAAATTAAGCCTGAATCAACTGCTGGCGGACTGTTGGCACGATTGCTTTATTCGGCGTGTCGTGAACAAACGCACAATTTTTCATGCATAGAAAATGGCTGTGCGAACAATCGTAAGCATTTGAATCGTTGTAAAAACAGAAAAACTCAGGATATGACGGAATCTTTTTGCAAACAATGCGCAGTGGATCTTCGCCGGAATCGGCGCATCAAGCGGCGGCAGGGAAGCTCTGGCGGATGGACATGAACTGGTATCCACATCCTTGCCTTCAATCATGGAAATCAGCTTGCAGGCTGACCAATAGCCCATTTCGTAATGTGGCAGTTCGACGGTGGTCAGCTGCGGTTCAAGTGTCTCTGCGAACACGCGGTGGTTGTCCACGCCGACCACGGAGATATCCTTGCCTACCGTAAGCCCTCTTCTTGCCGCGCATTCGTACACATACCAGGCGCGCGCATCATTGAAGCAGAAGAAGCCGTCCGGATGCTCGTCGTCGAACAACTTGTTCACGGCGCGTAAAGCTGGACCGTTGTGCACTACGTTGCATACCAGCGATGGGTTGAACGCACGTTCGGCCTCCTGCAACGCGGTGCGGTAGCCGGCAAGACGACCGTCCTGCGCGATCATGTTTTCCGCGCAACCCACGTATGCGATGCGTTTGCATCCGGCCTGGATCAGCCGATTCGTGGCGTCGTAGCCGATCATGAACTCGTCCGGCTCGATGCTGGGCACTTTGTTCTCGTGGTCGGTGGCGTCCACCATCACCACGGGGTATTCGTTCAACGATTCGGGAACATGTGCGATGCGGTTCGACATCTTCGAATAGAAGAATCCGTCCACGCCGTACCGTTTCAATGTGGCGATTTCGTTCTCCTCGCTCGCCTTGCCGTCGGTGCTGACTGTGAACAGCATGTAGCCGTAGGCACTGGCTGCATCCTGTGCGCCCAGAATGATGCCGCCTGCGTATGGTGTGGTGGCAACTTCCTCGCTGATGAAGCCGAGGATTCGGGTTTTGTTGGTACGCAGGCTTCGCGCCAACGGATTGATTTTGTACCCGAGCTCGGTCGCTTTGTTGCGTACGAGTTTGGCGAGCGCGGGATTTACCCTGCCTTCGTCGCGTCCGTTGAGCACCAGGGATACAGTGGAGATGGATACCCCCGTTTGTTTGGCGATTTCCTTCATTGTCGTCATATACGCAACACTATACCCAAATAAACGCGAAAAGCGCGCTTTTGCCAAGAAAAAGCGCGCTTTTTTACATGGAATGGTTTCGTTTCACCACTGTAAAGGGGGTTATTTCGACAGAATCTCGTTTACCAGTTTCTGCTTGGCGTGGATCTGTCCTTCGAAACCGGGGCGGATGTCGAGACGGATCACCACGTCGGTGCGGTATCCCTGGCCGGCGAGCTTCATGGTAGCGTCGCGGATCACCTTGAGCACATCGTCGATGTCTCCTTCGATGTTGGTGAACATGGCGTTCGTCTCGTTTGGCAGGCCGGATTCACGGATTACGTCCACGGCCTGCGCCACGTACGTGGACTTTTCAGGGCTTGCGCCGGCGGGGGAGATGGCTACTGCGGCAAGCGTGTTGATATATGGTTTGCCGGTTTCCGGATTGACGGGCACTTCCTGCTTTTCTGCGTTGCGATCGAGCGTCATGATTACCTTTCTCAGCGTTGTCTCGTGTGTTTTCGTGCGATTACTTGTTGTACTGTTCCAGTACGGTTGCCGTGGTTCGCGTGGTTTGCGTGGCTTGGCTCAACGCCACTTCCACGCGTGGTCCATCGGACCGGAACCATGTCCAAGATCGAGCTGCGCTTCCAAAGCGCCGGTCAGGTACAGCTTGGCATGGTCGACGGCCGTCGGCAGCGCCTCGCCAAGAGCCAAATGGCTGGCGATGGCGGAAGACAGCGTGCAGCCGGTGCCGTGCGTGTTCGGGTTGTTGATGCGACGGGAACGGAACCAGGTGATCTTGCCATCCGGCTCGACAAGCACGTCACTCGCGTCATGCGTGCCGTGGCCGCCCTTGACGAGCACCGCGCAGCCGAAATGGCCGGCGAGCAGATGACCTGCGGTCACCATGTCGTTCTCGGTGGAGATGGATTCGCCGTTCTCATAGTCGATTGCGCCCGCACCTTGCTCTACGGCCAAGTCGCACAGTACCTGGGTCTCCGGCATGTTCGGCGTGATCACGGTGGCCAGCGGGAACAGTTTGGACGTCAGCGCCGCGATGGCATCATCCTCGATGAGCTTCGCGCCGGACGTGGCCACCATCACCGGGTCGAGCACCACGTTCTTCGCGTTGTGCGCGGTCAGACGGTCGGCGATCACGGTGATGAGCTCGGCGCTGGACACCATGCCGATCTTCACCGCCACCGGCGGAATGTCTTCGAACACCGCGTCGATCTGCGCCGCAAGCATTTCCGGGGGAGTGTTGGTGACCATCGTCACGCCGGTGGTGTTCTGCGCGGTCAGCGCCGCGATCGCGGTCATGCCGAACACGCCGTTGGCGAGCATGGTCTTCAAATCCGCCTGAATGCCGGCACCGCCGGACGAATCCGATCCTGCGATACTCAATACCGGTGGCAATGTGCTAGTCATGGTAACTCTCCTTATTAGGCTCACTGATTCATTGATTATCTTCACTGAGCTCACTGATACAGTGTAGAACCACCCTTGCGGAACTTCTCGCTCATCTCAGCGGGCTTGTCGATTTCCTGTACGACGGACTACTTCACACGCGGCGCATAGCCGTGCTTCGCGTCGCCGCGCACCGCCTTCCAGCGCGTCACCATTTCGCGGGTGGCCGCTTCCGGATCGTCGGCACCGGCGATCGCGGACACCACGAACCAGCCGGCCGCCTTCGAACGGGCCAGCATCTCCATATCGTCGGCATGTACGCCGCCGCCGACCACTACCGGGAACTCGCTCGCCGCGCAAATCGCGTTGATCTGTTCCTCGTCAAGCGTATGCCCGGAACCGTCGTTGCCGCCCACGGAAGCCTCCGGCTTGGTGGTAGACACATGTAGCGGGCCGGCGCCGATGTAGTCGATGCAGCCGCTCGGCAGCTCGTTGATAAGCTTCACCAGACTTTCGGTCTCGGCGGACAGGCCCACGATGGCATCCTCGCCGAGCAGCGCGCGAGCCTCCTGCGGTTCCATATCGGTCTGGCCGATATGCACGCCATCCACCTTGATGCCCTTGTCGCGCGCCTGCCACACCACATCCACGCGGTCGTCGATCACAAACGCCACGGAATCGGACTTGCCGCTGTTCTTGATGACCTGCGCGATATCGCGGGCCATTTCGGTGATATCCTTCGCATCCGCGTTCTTGGCGCGCAATTGGATGAACGTCGCGCCCCCACGCAACGCGTCATCCACCACATCCGTCACCGGCCGGCCCTTGCAATCCTGCGGACCGACCACGAAATACGCGCTCATATCAAAGCAGTCGCGCATCGAGGCGAATGGATAATTATTCATTGGTTTCCCCTTTGTTGTTCTTTGGGTAAGTGCTCCAGAAGAAGTCTTGTTATTTTCCGTTTATTTTCCGTCGCACCGCACTGAACGTATATATTCCGTATATACGATTGCGATGGTGCGAAACCATCCACGGAACGTTGCGGTCAGTTGGTTTCGATGATGTCGGACGCGGCCACCTGGTCGGCGGTGACGTTCCACAGCGCGTCGAGCAGCGTCACCTGGAACGAACCGGGGCCATCGGATTTGACTTCGGCGATTTCGGACGCACGATCATACAGCAGCGACGCGGCAAGGGCGGCGACCAGCGGCTCGGCCACGGCAAGATACGTTGCGGTCACGCCGCCGAGCGAACAGCCGGCGCCGGTGATCTTCGTCATCATCGCGCTGCCTCCGGGCAGGCGGAACGTGCGCTCGCCGTCGGTCACCAGATCAACCGCGCCGGACACCGCAACCGCGCCCTTGCCGACGGGGGAGTGCTTCGCCAAATGGCGGGCCACACGTTTGGCCGCGTCGATGGCCGCGTCGACCTCGTCAACGGCCTCCACTCCAGCCGGACGCGTGGTCGGATCAGTGCTGTCGGCGTCGGCCAGCCCCCACATCGCATCAAGCGCGATGACCTCGCTCGCATTGCCGCGCACAATGGTCGGAGGCGCGTCACGGAACGATTCAAGAATGAACGTGCGTGTTTCGCCAATGCCCGCAGCAACCGGGTCTAGCACCCACGTCTTGCCGTTTTCGTGCAGTTTGCGCGCGATTTCCGGCAGCGCGTCCTTGAAGAACGGCAGCAACGTGCCCACGTTGATGTAGTTCGATCCGGCGATTTCGGCGGTGGCGATCACATCATCCGGCAGATAGCTCATGGCCGCGGTGCCGCCCGCCGCAAGCTGTGCGTTGGCAACGAGATTGATGGTCACGAAATTGGTGAACGACTGCGCCAGTGGTGTCTGCTCATGCACGTCCGTGACGGCTTGTTTGATGGCGGCACGCAATGTGCCGAGTGCGTCATTGGCGGATGAGTCATCGCTCATGATCTGCTCCCTACGTTGGTCCTAACCAACAGGTTCAAAGGGTCAGGCGTTCATGCCTATCTCAGCTTGATGGACTTGGCCATCAAGCACCCCGCATGTTTACAACAGTGCTTAATCTATCTGCGTCCCTTGACAGGCGCGATTCCGTAGGTGATTTTGGGCTTCCGTAGGTGGTTGCTGCCGGATAAGCATCGGCGAGATGCCTGGAATTAGGCGTTTGCTCGTGTCCGGATTCGAAGCTGACCGCCTACGGAACGCAAAAATCACCTACGGAACGCAGTCAGTCGCTTTGCGTCGTGTCGATGACGTTGCTGCAGTATGCCGTCCTGCCGGCAGTCACGTCGGCGTAGAAGCGCTGATTTTTCATCGATGTAGGCGATGGCTTTACGCAGTTCCTCCATTGCGTCTCCAGATGCTCGCGTTTTTCGGCAAGGATTTCCTGACGTTCCGGTATCGATGACTCACCTTCAAGACAGAGCTGCGTGTAGTGCCGCATCTCCTTGATGCCCAGACCGCAGCGTTTGAGGCATGTCAGGTCGTTGATCCATGCGATGCATCGCGCGTCGAAGACGCGTCGGTTGTTCTGGTCTCGTTTGAGACCGGGCACGAGTCCTGAATTGCAATAGAACTTCAATGCTTCGTAATTCATGCCGGTTAGTTTGCAGGCCTGCTTCATCGTATAGGTTTTCATGTTCTTATGGAGTGGCACTGCCGTGATTGCTATACGTGGCTCCTTTCGGACGCTGCGCGGCAGGACGTTCGGCGGGTGCCGCCGGATGGGGTCGGGCTTGAGGCGCATTGTTCTTTTTTGTTTGTACCTATCATGTCACATTTCCGGTTATTAATACCGGTAGATAGTACCGGCGTGCCGTAATTTGACCGGTAGCAGCTACCGGATTTTATCTTGGGGGTCAGAACGGCATACATGCCGGCACTGAATACCGACGAATTTATGGAAGGAAAAACAGTGGAATACGTGAAACTTGCCAACGGTGTTGAGATTCCGAAGATCGGATACGGCGTCTTCCAGATCAGCAAGGACGATGCTCCTCGCTGCGTGCGCGAGGCCATCGAGACCGGGTACCGCCATATCGACACCGCACAGTCGTACTTCAACGAGGCCGAAGTCGGCCAAGGAATCAAGGATTCCGGTATCGATCGTAAGGATCTGTTCCTCACTACCAAGATCTGGATCAGCAATTACGGCTATGAGAACACGCTGAGGTCCGTCGATGTGTCCTTGAAGAAGCTTGGCACCGACTATCTCGATCTGGTGTTACTGCACCAGCCGTTTTCCGATACCTACGGCGCGTGGCGTGCACTCGAAAAGCTCTACAAGGACGGCGTGATCCGCGCCATCGGCGTGAGTAACTTCTATCCGGATCGTCTGGCCGATATGGTCGCCTTCAATGAGATCGCCCCGATGGTCGATCAGGTCGAGACTAATCCGCTCAACCAGCAGATCGAAGCTCGCAAGAACATGGTCAAGCGGGGCGTGGCTCAGGAAGCATGGGCTCCGTTCGGGGAGGGCATGCAGAACATGTTCTCCAATCCCACCCTGGCCAAGATTGGCGAGGTACATGGCAAGTCCGTCGCGCAGGTGATCCTGCGTTGGCTCACTCAGCGCGACATCGTCGCTCTGCCCAAGTCCACGCACAAGGAGCGCATGGAAGAAAATCCTGAACATCTTCGATTTCCGGCTCTCCGACAGCGAGATGACAACCATCGCGGGCCTTGACACCAAGACCAGCATGTTTTTTCGCCACGACACCCCTGAGGCGGTCGACCGCTTCGTCGGTTATGTCAAGGAACGTGCTGGCCGCGAGTGATTCCGGCCCATGACATGGTCGGTGCCGGCAGCACTGTGTATCTGGGCTTCCCGATTTGGTGGATGGCACCTGTTTGGCTGGTGAACGATTCCGTCAAATCCAACGATTTCGCAGGTAAGACGATCATTCCGTTCTGCACTTCCGCCAGCTCCGATATCGGCAACAGTGCATCCACGCTCCAGAAAATGGCAGGCAGTGGTACATGGCTTACCGGGCATCGTTTCTCGGAATCTGTTTCCGAGAAGGACGTGACCGATTGGCTGATTTAGTCCAAAAAACGGCATCGCCGAATACGAAGACATGGGGCGACCATTGTACGTTCGGCTGCAGCATTTCGTGTGCTGAATAGCAGGTCGCCTCTTCCACGCTCTTTTGAGTATCCCATCCGAATGTTTAAGCAGGCGTGGAAGTAGTAAGTGGTATGTGTGCTGTCCTGCCTTGCAGGAAGACATGGCGGCATTTCATTATGATGAAACGTCATCAAATATCGGATTATTTCCGATAATCATTCCACGAGATGGGCTTCCCCGTATTATTTCCTGAGACGTTTGTGACGCCCTATGTATTTGCATGCGGGATAGAATTGTTGACGGAAGAGAACCGTGAAAGGAATGTGCGTTGGCGAGAAATGACGGGAGTCGAAGGAGACGGGGCGGTCTTTGCGATAGGTTGTTCGGCGATCTCAGTGCAAAAAAGGTTGCGTAAGGTGTTGTTTGGTGCTGTTGCGGCAGTTGTCATTGTTATAGAACAGTATGTGCGCAATGTGCTTGGTGATGACGCGAAGAACTGGACTATCGAATTCAAGGATGTGCAATAGTCGCTAAGCGAGAACTGGCTTACCTCACTCGCAATTGCCATCGTGGATAGCGGTGGCCAGCTGATCGCTGGATGCATCCATCGCGTATTCGGCGACACCCTGCTGCTGATTCGTGATGCGGTCGCGGTCGGCCCCGAAAAACAGCACCGAATAGGAATTCGTCACCGCCTCGGTGCGGTCGGCTGCGATTGTCGGTTGCGTGGTGCCGCAGGAGATCATGATCGAGCGGTGCGAGAGCTCGTGCTTGACCATGTCCACCAGCCAAGGGCTTCGCGCGGTCTGCGTCCAATCCGGATGCGTGGTGAGGATATGCACGACATCCCGCTGCGTGCGGTCGGGCATCTGGCAGTAATAGGCCGCCACGAATCCGTTCGGATTCTCACCTGACTGGCCGCCGCAGTTGAATTCCATGGTCTGTTCGATCTGCACGCCCATCGTCGATGCCACGTTCGTGGCGAGCGTGTACCATCCGGCCGGATCGAGATCACCGTTGCGTTCGGGCACGGCGATCGCAGCCGCTGCGGCTTCCGCGTTATGCAGATTGCTGACCGCAGTCGAGACCTGCTGTTTCACGTCTGAGCGTAGTTTGTGCAGCGACCGTAGGTCGGCGAGCATCTCCCTCATCGATGCATACGCGCGCTGTTTGCCGTATCGGTCGATGAGCTCGTTCGCCTGCGTCGGATCGTCCACCTGCAGCAGCCATTGCGCCGCATGCTGGCTGAAATCGTCCGCCATGGCCGCGTCGACCGCGCTGAGCAGCTCCTTGGTCTGTCCGTCGAGATTATGTGCCGCCACGCGCATGCTGTCGATGATGGTGCGCTGCTGGTTGCGGTACAACAGTCCGATGATGCGTTCCTGCAGATTGTCCGACAGCAGATACTTGATCTGCTTGGCGTCGGCAAGCCGGTCGTAATCGTCCATGCACTGCTGCACGGTTTCGATGTGCGCGGCGAATCGGTCCGGATCATCCAGGCCCTGCGCGAACGTGATGCTGTCCTGCGCGGTCTGCCGGATGCCTTGCATGGTTTCGATCTGCGGCTTGACATTGCTGGCCGCTTCACTGGTGGTGGTGTGCAGGAAATTGGCGACGCTGGCGATGACGGCAAGCACGACGAGCACGCCCACGATGCGTAGGACATTCCGCCGGCTGCGTGAATTCGGGTTGTGGTACGGCATATTCTCAGACTACCTTGCTCGTGTGATGCACCGATGCTCCCATCTACCGCCGTTTGGCTCCATCCGGCCATGCGATGCCGGTGTCAGGGGAGTGCAGGACGTTCTTGTAGATGTCGTTGCGTACGTAGATTTCCACGGAACCGCGCGATCGCTGGTCTTTCCATGGCGTGACGGTTTCGGCGATGCGTATTTTCGTGTAGTCGTTCCGGTCATAGCCGAGGGCGCTGAAGAAGAACGGCTGATAGATGGTGTCGTAGAATTCGGGTTCGCCCCATGATCTCCAGGTTTCGATGTCTTGTTTGCCGGCATAGGGGTCTATGCACCATTCCCAAGAGATGTAGCTGCGCCCTTTGTAGGCATTGGACATGAGCGTACGCTTGAAGTACGGGTCGGCGGTGACCAGTGTTCCGCTCACCCACGATGTGTAGTCGATGCAGTCCTTGCCATCGGCGCAGTAGCCGCCTTGATTGATTCGTTCCTTGACATCCGGGGACGCATTCGTGGAATTGATGCGAGTCCAGCCAGCCATCCAACGGTATTGCTCCAGATGATTGGTCTTGATGAACGAGGCCACCGTCCGGGATGAGGAATACTCGTATCGTATGTCGCATATGCTGGCGTTGATCGTCCAATACACGCTGATGAGCATGGCACCTAAAGCGAGGGCCTTCAGCGTGATGAGATAGTTGCGCGCTTTCCTCGCTCCAAGCTTGCCGATGAATCGGTCGGCCATGGTGATGCACCAGGCCGGCCAGTCGTCCGTGCTGATACGTCGCTCGTCGCAGTCAATCGCGAGCACCGCGATGAAAAATCCCAGCAGGATGCCCAGATGGTGCATGGAGAAATGCTGCGCGAACACCAAGCACATCACTGTGTATGAACTCAGCAGCAGCATTGCGTTGTGCCGGCGTCGGCTGATGTGGATGAGCGGGGCCCACATGAGGCATGACACGGTTCCCGTGTACAGCAGTGTCGACGACAGGCCGATGAATACCAGATTCGTATCCGACACCGTCGAGGTGAATAATGCTTCGGCCGGCAGCAGCAGCCAGGAATTGCAAATTTGCATCCATAGTGGTGCCGGCTGCGTCATGCCGGAGATGTCGAAATTGCCGGAATACACGTCTTTTGCGGGCATCACGTCGATCAGTATGACCACCGCCGCCGCGAGCAGCGCCAGCAGCGCGGCGAACCGTTGCCGGTTACGTATCAGCGAGTGTTCCTGCCGGACGAACCGCACCACCCAATTCGCCGCGAACATGCCTGCGATGACCAGTCCATATGAGCTGGTCAGACACAACAGCATCATGCTGAGTACTTCGCGCCACGGTTTCTCGTCACGGTTTTTCCAGTTGATGGCCACCAGCAGCATGGCCGCGACCATCAGCGCATAGGGACGCGACGTGACGCCGTACTGGTAGCACAGAAAATAGGAGAAAGGGAGGATGCCCTTAAGAACCTCAGGGAGCTTGGTCTTGAACTCCAACAGCCAGATCATAAGCGCGGCGCATGTGAGGTTGATGGTCTTCAATCCCATCTCGTACGGCACGCCAAGCTTGGCGGGTATGGCAAGCATCATCCACCACAGTGGAGGATGCCCCTCATAGTGCGGGCGCTCCAGAATCATCTCCCGCCAGGAGCAGTCGCGCGCGATGAGCCAGGCTTGTGCCTCGTCGAACCATGGTTCGTGGAAGCACATCACTGTGGCCACCACGATGACGTACGCCGCGAGCACGATGCAGTGCAGACGATGCGGCGAGAGCCAATGCCGGATTGCGTCGCATCGTGTTCTGTTGTCTGTGGCTGCTACTGTTGCAGAACTCATGTTTCCTGTTTCCCGTTGCGTTCGAAATACGAGCGATTGCTGCGTGACTTTGCGATTATTGCGTGGCCGCGCATGGACCATGGCGGTTCCGTCATATTCCATGTTGCGGAACCGCCATTGGATGCATGGGCACACCATCGCGCCAGCTGTGCCGGCCATCCTTAGAACGACTTGCGCGCGCCGCAGAGCTTCTCGAACTCCTCGCGTACCTGCACCTTCACCAGCGCGTCCTCGAATGTGATCACGCCCTTGTTCACCAGTCGCGCCAGATCCTGATCGAGCGTGTGCATGCCTTCCTTCTCGCCAGACTGCAGCACGGTCCGGATCTGATGCGCCTTGCCACTGCGAATCAGCGCGGCGACGGCAGGATTGTTGATCATCACCTCGGTTGCCGGCGCACGACCATGGCCACTGGCACGCGGAATCAGCGTCTGCACGATTACGGCGCGCAGGGTGGAAGCCACCTGCACGCGAATCTGCTGCTGCTGGATTTTCCGGATACACGTCGATCAGACGGTCCACGGTGGAACCTGCGTCCTGCGTGTGCAAGGTAGCGAACACCAAGTGGCCGGTCTCCACTGCGGTCAATGCGGTGGAGATGGTCTCCAGGTCTCGAAGCTCGCCGACTTCGATGATGTCCGGATCCTCACGCAGCGCGCGTTTCAGTGCTTCCGCGAAGCTCTTCGTGTCGGTGCCCACCTCACGCTGGCTCATCACGCAACGCTTATGCTGATGCACGAAATTCGATCGGGTCTTCGATGGTGATGATATGGTCGGCACGTTCCGCATTCGCCATTGTCCACGATTGCGGCCAGTGTGGTCGACTTACCGGAACCGGTCGGGCCGCATACAAGCACCAGACCACGTGGCAACAGCGCAAGGTCGGCGATACGCGGGTCAATTCCCAGTTCCTGCGCGGTTTTGATTTCCGTAGGAATGGTACGCAACGCGGCGCATATGCCCATACGGTCGCGGTATACGTTCACGCGGAAGCGCAGCAGATCGCCAATGGCGAAGGAGATATCAAGTTCCAGATCATCTTTGAAACGTTCCATCTCTAATTCGTTGGTCATGACTTTCACTGCTTCGTACGTGTGATCCTTCGTCCACACGCTCAATCCCTTGGCGGGGCGCAGCTTGCCATCCACGCGCAGCATTGGCGGGTCGTTGATTACCAAGTGCAAATCGGACGCATTGAGCTTAACCAGCTGGCGGATGGCCGACACGAATTCGTCGTCCGCGTCCGGATGTTCGGTGCGCAGCGTCTGTTCGACCTGCTCGGCCTTGATCTTACGTTCTTCCGGAACGGCATCCTCGTCGGCGTCGTTGGTTTCAGGCACTACGAAATCCGCGAATGGCCTGGTCTGCGGCTGGGGCTGACACATCTGCTGTTGCTGTGGCTGCGGCCTTTGGAAAGCTGCGTCCTGCGGAATGTGAGTGATGGTCGGAGGCATCTGCTGCGCTGCGGTTTCGGCGATGTCGGTCTGTCGCTTAGCGAATGGTGTGGCACCCGGTACGAAGGACGGTGGATTGCTATCGATCTGCTGGATCGGACCATGCTCCTCATATGCGGGATTTTGCTGGGTCGCGTCAGTGTCCTCATCAAACTGCAGGCTGCCGGTACCGACTGGTTGACGGTCGCTTGTTGTTGGAAAAAACATGCGCTTCCTGCGATTGTTGTATGGCTTGCGTAGTCTGTTGTTGAGCAACAGACTGTTCGGATGGTTGAGACTGTGAAACTGGCTGCGGGTCGGGAATTTTGCACATCCTGCTGGCTTACAGTCGGCATTGAATTAAGCGAAGCGAAAATGCCCTTAAGGCTTTCATCATCTGCCTGAATCGCATTGTCGGAAGACCAATGACGTCCCTTGCGGGGATCCTCATTGAACGATGGAGTGTTGTTGGGAATGGTCACGCCTTTGAGACCGGAAAGATATCCGCCATTGTTCCACGTTTGCTCGATGGTCATCATTGTCCTTTTAATAGGTGGGTTGCTGTCTGAAAATGTCGGTCGTGCCGGCGCTTCGACGCGCCGACGCAACCGAACGTTTTATAGGTGTTTTATAAGTGCGGAGAGGTGCATAGGTGCATGTAACGTCAGGTGGAACCTACACCGTCACGCGAAGCACTTCCTCCACGGAGGTAATGCCTTGAAGCGCCTTCTGCCAACCGTCCTTACGAAGTGTGGTCATGCCTTGCTCCTTCGCCGCCTTGTCAATATCAATCGACGTGGCGCCACGGGCTATAAGATCCTCCATTGTTGAATCCACGCCCATGACCTGCTGGATGGCCACACGGCCGCTATAGCCGGTGTTGGCGCATTCTCGGCATCCTACCGGACGCCATATCGTCGGAAGAGGGGTATCTGGCATGTGTGGAACACCCAACGTCCGAAGCTCCGCTTCGGTGGCAGTATCCTGACGCTTGCACTTCTTGCACAGGCGGCGAGCCAGTCGCTGAGCCATCACCGCAGCAAGCGACGAGCTCAATAGGAACGGCTCCACACCCATTTCCGTCAAACGTGTCACTGCGCTTGGCGCATCATTGGTGTGCAGGGTGGAAAGCACCAAATGGCCGGTCAACGAAGCCTCAATAGCAATGTTGGCGGTCTCCTGATCTCGAATCTCGCCGATGAGCACCACATCAGGGTCTGCACGAAGGATCGAACGCAGAGCCGCGGCGAACGTCATACCGGCCTTGTTGTTCACCTGAACCTGATTGATGCCTCTCATACGGAATTCCACCGGGTCCTCAACCGTAATGATGTTGATTTCCGGCTTCGCCACATCGCCCAACGTGGCATACAACGTGGTCGACTTACCCGAACCGGTAGGACCGGTGACCAACACCAGACCATACGGACGGTTGTACGCCTTGGAGAACACGTCGAAATTCCGCTGGCTGAAATTCAAATCCTCCACCTTGAGATTGCCCGAAGGCGTGCTCAGGATTCGCATGACGATCTTCTCGCCCCATACCGTCGGCAGTGCGGCCACACGAAGATCCACCTTCTGACCATTGTGCTTGACGGTGATGCGGCCGTCCTGCGGCTTACGGCGCTCGCCGATATCCATATCGGACATGACCTTGATGCGGCTGATCACGCCTTGGGTCATGGCTTTCGGCGCTTTCTGGAACACGTGGAGCACGCCGTCGATGCGGTAGCGCACAAGCAGACCGTCTTCCTGCGGTTCGATGTGGATATCGGAGCAGTGGTCGTCGATGGCCTGGTTGATGAGCAGGCTGACGAAGCGTGCCACAGGGGAGGCGTCCTCGCCGCTGTCGGATTCGAGGTCCACTTCCTTCTTGGCGGTCGCCGCGATTTCGTGCGACAGCTCGGTCAGCTCCGCGTTGGCGCGCAGGTACCGGTTGATGGCGTCCTTCACCTGAGAAGGCATCGCCACCATGGGAATGACCGGCATGCCGGTGCTGGCGGACACGTCGTCGATGGCGGCGAAGTTTTTCGGGTTGGCCATGGCCACGGTGATGCGTCCGTTGACAATGGACAATGGCAGCAGCTGGTTGCGACGGCACAGGTCGTCCGGCACCATGCTGATGACTTCTTTGTCTACTTGGTATTCGTTGAGGTCTACGAACGGTAGGCTCATGCCTTGAGCTAGCGCCATGGCATATTCGCGTTCGGTGTTTTCGTCCATGCCTTCGGTGGATGTGGGCATGGCGGGAAAGTCGCTAGTGGCGTCGCTGGGTGCAGCGGCATGGCGTGGCTGGCTCGGCGTGAAAATCTGGTTGATTTCTCCTGTGACCGGGGAATTCAAATCCATGCGCTGTGAGAAATCGCTCGGCGTGTCGTCGTTTCGATTGCGCTTGAGGAAAGGGAAACGGCTTCCCGAACCGGCGTCGCTCATAATGACCTCCTGGACCATGCGCCGGAACGCACGGTATGACTTATGGCCCTTTGCGAACACAGGTGTTTGCGGGCCTGAGAATGTTCAGTTGTTCATGGTCATGTGAGCTAACGATTGCAGTGTTGTGCACTACTACTCGCATAGTTTAGCGGCTTTGTGACTGAAACGCCAATTGTCATGTGGTGTTTGGAAGGGTGTGAAAACGTTGGCAGGGAATCGTGATACAGTACAGATATTCATGCACCGCCTTTTCTGCGGTGATTTTTCCTGTTGCCTCCGATGATGGGGTGATACTGCATGAAGGAGCTGCTCATGGAGCACAGCTGGCGTAGGGCGGTAAATGATGCCGCGACAGGGCTTGCAATACATAACGTCAAACGATTGCCGAAACGTGGCGAGTCGGGTTTCACATTGGTTGAGGTATTGGTGGCGATTGTGGTGCTGAGCATCACAGGTCTTGCCGCCGCACAGTTCGCGATTACTGCGATTCGTACTTCTTATGCCCAGCAGCAGCGTTCAGCAGCCATTGCTTTGGGTAGTGATGGTATCGAACGCATGCGCGCACAGATAGCGGATCATACTTCTGCGCCATCCTCCTATTACACGGATTTGCTGCCTGGCATGGGTGTGGATGATGTGAAGAAAGCACATGCGAATCTCACGGCAGTGGGGGCCATCACCTCACAATTCTCGGATTTGGAGGCTACGGCCACTCCGGATGCCGATACGAGCAAGTACATTCAGCCGGTGCGCACTACCACGGGCAAAGACGCCAAACATACTACATATACGGTGAACACCGTGATTGAGAAGTGCTATCGGGAAAGCGGCACCATGGATTGTAGAACCGCTTCGGAACTGGGTATTGACGGGCATGCGTCCATTAGCGGTCTTGACGGTACTCCTGACGCCTCGCTGCGATCCAGCATCCTGAGTCAGGACAACATTCCTACTAAGGGATTCACCTTTATGGCGAAAACGTATATGCCGATGGTACGCGTGGTGGTAGGCGTCACCTGGTCGGACAATATTGGCGCAGACAAAACGGCCGTGTATACCACCAATGAACTGCTGAATGTGATCGGGGCCTGAAGGAGCGGGACGGCTTATGGAAGAGAAGAACTCTGGATTCAGTCTGAATCGCCGATTATTACGTGCGCTCCGTAGGCGTGCTCGTGGTGAAGGCGGCGTTACCCTGGTGGAGATGATGGTTTCATTGTTTATTTTTGCCATTGTTTCCACCATGTTCACGGTGTCGATCGTACAATATTTGCATTCCACCACAGCCGATGCTATCCGCACCAGATCGGCTACGGAAATAGCTACATCGGTGCAGGCTCTGGACCGATATGTTCGCAATGCCGAAGGTGTGGAAGAGGCTGCCAGCGGTGACAGGTTGACTTTGGTGACCACTGATGCCGATGGGATTCGGCAATGCGCTGTGATTGAGTACACAGAGGCCACGTGGTCCGGCGGGCGAGTTGATGATTATGGTTCCGTCGTGGTAAAAACCAGACCATATGCAACCGGTGCGGGGGGAGCGTGGAGCGAGCATGCGGTGTTGACGGCGGTGATGAACAACAGTACCGCTTCAACGTCCGATGATTCGCTGTTCAAAAACAAACTGTTCAGCATGGATGGCGGTACGCGCGTGGTGCGGTATTCGCCGGTGACGGGTTCGTATGTGGGTGGCAAGCCGGTCACCTCGAACACATTGACATCGTTTACAGCTCGCAATGTGGGTTCGAGTGCTTCGGTCGACTTCAGTCAATGTCGTTGAATGACGGTGTCTGTAAGGGCTCTCCCTTGTGGGGGAGCCCTTTTTCTATACTTCCAAATACCCCCGACGCGCCCCGGGGGGGCAAAATGGTTTTTTTGGATGAATTTTCCGTCAAAACATGCTGAAAATATTTTCTGAAACACTATTGAAAATATAACTATTCCGGGGCAAACGTTTCAGACGAAGAGATACACCGGTAGACCGACGGACTCAACGCATGTTACGGAATCGGACGGTGGTGATTGTGTGAAGAGGGGTTATGCAATCGTATTGAAAGAGTTTGATTCGGGGTTGTGATGAAAACGGTGGATGAAACATCATTGGTGCGATTGATGCACTGCATCTGGTACTGCAAACGATGTCAATACGACTACGCTGAGAGTTGTTGGTTATGTGAGCCAGCCACCCCCACAAGGGGAAATAACGCAAAGAAGAATCGCTGTGGACCATCCGAAGTTGGACGGTCCCACGGTATGTCCTTCCAATTGGAAAGAAGGGTTCATTATGAAGAGCGTACGCAATGCGCTGAATCGCCGCGCCAAGGGCGAGAAGGGCTTCACCCTCGTCGAACTGCTCGTGGTCGTCATCATCATCGGCATCCTGTCCGCCGTGGCAGTCCCGATCTACCTGAACCAGCGCAAGGCCGCGTGGAACTCCACCATCCAGTCCGACGTCAAGAACGCCAGCCTCGTGGTCGAAACCGCCATGACCGCCAACAACGGGAAGTTCGACAATGGTTGGGCGGGCACCTATTCGCCCGGTAAGGCAAAGTTGGGAACTTCCGATCAGGAAATTACGGTTTCCAAGGATGTCACGATTGTCATCGCAAAGGGCGCTGACTCGAATAACTACACCATCACCGGTACGGATAGCAATAGCGGCACCAAGCAGTACACGTATGACTCCGCTAATGGCGCGATTTCTGAATCAGCCAAGGCAGCTGCTCCTGCTAAGCCGTGAGGCATATCGCTAATTGCCTGAATTGAATGTCGGGGACATCGTCCGTCCCCGACATTCGCATATCAATCGCACGTCACCATTCATCATCGATATTCATTCGGGGGAACCATGGCCGGCAATGACGTACAAGTGCAATTCCAACAGAACGGCGGCACGCGCAAATGGCGCTACCAGGGCGTCTCATTCGACGGCCAGCGTAAAGAGAAAGGCGTGGTCGAAGCGCAGACGCGCGACCAGGCCATCGAGCGCATCAAAAAACTTGGACTGTATCCGACCGACCTGACCGACACGGCCGCCGGCACCGGTCTCAACACTGAAATCAACATCAAGGCGTTCGAGAAATATCCAAGCAAAAAAGACTTCGCCGTAACGGCGCGGCAGCTCGCCACCATGGTGGCGGCTGGCGTCTCGCTGATCCGAGCCTTGAACATCGTCACCGAACAAATCGAGAACGTGAAACTCCGCAAGGCAGTGCAGGCCTGCGTGGCGCAAGTGGAAGGCGGCTCGTCCTTCTCCGAAGCCATGTCGGCGGATCCCGATTCCCTGTTCCCGCCGATCATGGTCAACATGGTTCGTGCCGGCGAGACCGGCGGCTTCCTAGACAAATCGCTGCTCACCGTGGCGGACAGCTTCGAAGCGGATGTGAGGCTCCAAGGGCAGATCAAAAGCGCCATGGCCTATCCGGTCGTGGTACTGGGCATCGCCCTGATCTTGGTGATGGTGATGCTGCTCACCATCGTGCCGATGTTCGCCAGCATGTACGATTCCATGAATGCCCAGTTGCCATTCGTGACCCAGATCCTGGTGGACCTCGGCAAAGTGATGCCCTACGTGCTTCCGATGCTGATCGTGGCCGTCGTGGCGCTGGCCATGTTCTGGAAGCGCAACCGTAACAAAGACATCATCCGCACCTGGTGGGATCCGTTCACACTCAAGGCACCGGTGTTCGGCAAGCTGGACACCAACGTGGCCCTGGCCCGCTTCTGCAATAATTTCTCTTCCAGCTCGCTTCCGGTGTGCCAATTCTCCAGGCACTTGATATCGTCGGATCGACTTCGGGCAACTATGTGATCGATTCGTCTTCGAAGCGTGTGGGCCGATTTGGTGGAACGTGGCTACCGTCTGGCCGACAGCATGAGCACCGAAAAGATCTTCCCGAACATGCTGGTGCAGATGGTGTCCATCGGCGAGGACTCCGGCGCCATCGACAAAATGCTGTCCAGCGCGGGCCGAGCGTATGACGAAGAGGCCCAATCCATGGCCAAACAGCTCACCTCGTTGCTGGAACCACTGATGATTCTGTTCCTCGGCGTGGTGGTCGGCTTCATGGTGGTGGCATTGTACATGCCGATGTTCTCCATGTTCGACGCCATCAATGGTCAGGCCTGACCTGATATCCGAGTACCCGAGCGAAACATACCTTTATATATAGGAGCAAGCATGAAACAGACCGGATTGTGGTCCAGACTCAACCGCAGGTACCGTGCGGCATTACGCGAACGCATGGGGGAGCACGGCGCCGCCATGATGCTGGCCATTCTGTTCGTGATGGTGGTGCTCACCACATCCGCTCTGGTCATGACTACCCTGCTTGCCCAGGCGATTCCTTACAAGAACAATAAGGAAAACTCCCAAGCCAACTATGCGGCCGAATCCGGCCTTGAAGTCGGCTTGAGCTATATCAATGAAAATCTGGCGAAGTTGCAAGGTTCTACGAGTCTTGATGATTTACAGAAGGTGTTGCCTGCCGTTGATGCTGATATGAACGACAGTTCCAAGGATGGTGAATTTGCCAAATATGATGGCGCATCCGTATTGTTGAATCATGTTGCTTTGAATAAGACGGTAAAAACATCGGATACGGCTTCATATACGCCAGATGACCTGTCCTATCGTGTGCGCATCAATTTCTACGACGCCAATCCGGATGACGCATCGGCGGAGATGATCGGCTCTCCATCCGATCTGAAAAACCTACAGTATGCCGAAGTGGTGGCCACGGGCTTCATCAACCGGTATAAGGACGGCCGTACAGCAGGCAACACCAAAAGCCCGCAGGCCATGAAGCGTGCGGTATGCAGGATCGAAGCCAAAACGGACTCCACCACCACGAACCATTCCAGCACCCTGGGCGTCGGTGGCCGCATGGGCATGGGTTTTTATGCCGCGGCGCCCTACAACAGGCTCGATTCGCAGTTCGTATGGGTACCCGTGGATTATGATGGCGTGTCCATCGGATCCGATCCAACCGGCGAAGTTAAATTCTCCGGCACGGTGGATTCCGGACACACCAATACCAGCCAGCTGTCCGATGGCACTGCGACGTTGAATCCAGTGAACCGCACCTGCATGCTGGCCACCACCATTCCGGTTACCAACGAGAAGAAAAGCATTGCCGAGAACCTCGATTTAAGCAAATCGCCTCAAGCCGGTTCTGGGCTGGTGGTATTGCCCGCCGCATACAACGCGGGAGGTGACACCTACCAATATACGGAGGAATGCCGTGCTGACGGTGCGTACTCCTCATTGAACACGTGGGTGTACTACAAGGACAATTCCATCCGTCTGGCCTCGAATATGGGATTGTGCGTCACCGGCGTGAGCATCGATGACACCGACGGCAAGACTCCAGCCACCTTGCAGCCATGCGGCACATCATACGGAGTCCACTTCCAAGGCGATTATTATACGGATCCGAATAAGGTTGCGCAGCAGACGGAGAAGAACGACCCGAACAGTCTGCTCAACAAATACCAGAAATGGAACTTCTACAACGGGTTCATCAACGCCGGATACTGGAACGAGCTGACGGGCGATGTCAGTGCGCAAGCAGCGTCATATGATTCCGCTCTGCCTGAAAGCAAGGGATATGCCGTAGCCGGCGTGCAGAGCGGCAAAAAGACCAAGTTCCAACGTCTGGAAGTCACCCATTACGGCGGTAGCCCACAAGACAGTGGCGATCCGCATTTTGCGGGCGGCAATATCAAAGCCACCCCTACAGTCAGGCGTATATGGTGTCGCAATGGACCTATAACTTCAGCGATTCCTACTTTTCGAACGGTGCCGACATGCAGGATGCCACCGCATCCTTCAGCCAAGCAGGCGAAGCGGGATACGGCACCAATCAGATGGTGAACTCCGCATCCGGATTCTGCATGGTGATGGACGGCAACGACGTATACGCCGACACCTGCGACGTGCATAGTGCGGACTTCGACGCGAAATGCTACCAGAAGACGATCATGGGGCAAGGCAGCGATTTCATCTCGACCTCTCACTGTTCGACCGCCGACAAGGAGAACTTCAACTTCATATCCGACCGCGTCTCCTATACCGAAGATGCCAGCGCCGATGGCACTGGCATCGACACCACCATAGCTCTGCACGACACCAACGGCAACACGAAGTACCTGCATGTTTCCGGCAGTAAGGTGTCGTTGACCGATAATCCAAGTGACGCCACAAAGTTCCGCCGATATAACGAGCACAACACCTCGAAAGCGGTGAGTTACGGCGGCAAGACGCAGTATCCATGGGCTGGCACTTTCCAAACCAGCGAAGGCATGTGCCTGACGGAAATCTATCCGGGAGACTATGTGGAAAGCAATGGGAAGAAAGACCGTCAATACAATCGCTCAGACGGTCATTCCATGCTGAAAATGGTTTCATGCGGAACCGATCGTGACGTGCGTGGGCGACTGGTGAAATCGCAGGCATGGAACGCTTCAGTGAATTATGGTGATGCCGGATCGGCCGGTAGCATTACTTGGACAACGACAACGACCACCGTATCTATCCCTACCAGTACCTATTTCTCAGCGGTTGTGGACTCCACCGTCACATCCAGAAAGTGGTGAACGGCATGGATATAGTGAATGATGTTCCTACCGTGGTGATACTGCTGGTGGCCTCGCTGATCATCGGCTGTATCTTCGGATCTTTCCTGAATGTAGTGATATGGCGCGTGCCGAACCACATAAGCATCACCAATCCGAAACGTAGCTTTTGTCCGAAATGCGAATCGCCAATCGCTTGGTATGACAATATTCCCATCTTTTCCTGGTTGGCACTCGGCGCGAAATTGCCGACACTGCAAAGAACCGATTGCCGCACGATATCCGCTGGTCGAATCGCTTGGCGGACTGTCCTTCCTTGCCGTAACCGCAGGTGGACTGTTCGGCGCATACCGTATGGCAGCTACCCGTGCTGTACGTGTTCGCATGCGTGTCCATCGTCATAGCGTTCATCGACTTGGACCACCATCTCATCCTCAACGTAGTGCTACTGCCGACGCTTATCGCAACGGTGTTGCTGCTGGTTGTGGCATCGTTTGGCATAGGGGAGTGGAATCGTCTTGGTCGCGGAGCGCTCTGCGCGCTGATTCTCTTCGTGTTCTATTTCGTACTCTCACTCATCTGGAAAGATGGCATGGGAGACGGCGACATCAAACTCGCGTTCATTCTCGGATTGCTGCTTGGC
>ENA-OQES01000108-OQES01000108.1-human-gut-metagenome-genome-assembly--contig:-NODE-108-length-33671-cov-4.102105_pt1 | contig 33671 bp, 42 predicted proteins | sample MGYA00242798_ERZ504641 | MGnify/ENA primary metagenome ERZ504641 (study PRJEB26092, sample SAMD00036327) | human gut metagenome | host: Homo sapiens | study: EMG produced TPA metagenomics assembly of...
CGTTTAGCCCCCGCCCCTTCCGACTTCCTTATTGGGGTTCTTAGGGGCGTGCAGCCCCTAAGTCGCGGGTCCGCTGCGTCGAAACAGCGGCAATTTTTCTTTGCTACTTTCTTTTGTTGGCAAAAGAAAGTAGGAGTTTCCGGGAGGCAGCCGTTAATGGGTTCACCTCCTTTTCCACGCCGTGCCAAAGCCGATGACGCTTGCGCAAAACGCGGCGGCCAGCGCTTCTATGGGGAAGCCGTCCCCGGTTTGCGGCAGCGCCGCCGGGGCGGCAGCCTTCACGGTCCGTGTGCCAGCCCTCGCGGCTGACGCAGTCACCGCTTCCGCGGCGGTCTCCGGCGGGTCATACCGGTTCACAAACAGCACGCCGTCGGCCTTCGCGGTCTCCCCGCTGCGCACGGCCCAGAGCCCGGCGGCAAGACCGCCGTCCGGGCGGCCCGTCACCCGGACCGTGACCGTGTAGCTGTGCGTATCGTAGGTCGTGTGGGCAGCGCCGCCGCTGCGCTCGGCAACCAGATACCGGTAATCCCCCGGCTCGTCAAAGGCGAAGCCCGTAAAATACACGGTGCCGCCGTTTTTTACGGTCAGGGCACGCTGCACAGGCGCGGGGGCCCGCGTCCAGCGGCGTCAGCTCCACCGTATAGACGGCGTCCGACGCCGCGCCGTCGGTGCGGACACTGACGGGGATCGCCGTGCCCACCCGCGCAGCCGCCACGGGCAGCGGGCAGAGCAGCGCCAGCAGCAGGGCCGCTGCGGGCAGCCAGCACCGCAGGGCCGTTTTGCCAAAGGTCATTGCATTTCATCTCCTTCTTTCATGGGGGCAGAGCCGCCCCAGCACGACGACCCGCCCGTTTGTCTCGCTCCCGGCGCAGGTCGAAAGCGCCACCAGCCGGTCCTGCGCCGTCACACCGATGTCCCGCTGCTGCACGGCCTGCGCCGCCGCATAGTCCAGCAGCGCCCCCACATCGTCGGGGTAACGCTCCGGCGTGTAAATGGCGGTGTCGTAGGCATCGGTCACCACACAGGCGAACAGCTCGATCGTATAGGCGGCGTCGGGCAGACTTATGCTGCCCGCGGGGTGCGCGGCAAAATAGTCTGCCTCCGCAAACCGCGCCACATCGCCGAACATCGCGCTGTTGTCCATGTGGTGGCCGTAAATCACCGTGTACGGGTCGGTCAGGTCGGCGGCGCAGCGGCTGTCGAGAAAAATCGCGCCCGACAGGGAAAAATCGCCGTAGACGTCGCGGTTGACGTAGTCCATGTTCGTCGCGCCCTGCACAACGGGGTAGTCGATGCCCGTGCCGTCCACCGTCAGCCAGCCGCAGACGTCGGGGTTGACGGTTTGCAGCTCGGCCAGCGTCGGGTTGTCGGCAGCCGGTGCGGCGGGCTTATACTGCAAAAGCTCCGCGCCCACAAACGCCCCGCGGCGCAGCGCGGCGTCCTGCCAGAGCGCGAATCCGCCGAAGGCCAGCAGCGCCAGCATCAGCAGCCCGGCCAGCGCACTGACCAGCCGTGTGCCCAGGCGTGCCAGCCGCGCCGCACGGTCCAGCATCAGTCCTCACGGCGGCGCTTGCGGAAGAACACCAGCCCGCTGCCCCGCGGCCCAGCGCCAGCATCGCGCCGTAGGGGGCGGCGTCCAGCAGCAGGCCGGTGGGGGCAATCGAGCTGCGGGTATTCGTGACGGTCAGGGCCGTGTCGGCGGCACCCACCGTCTGCGTGGGCAGGGTCTTTTCGGTGCTCAGCGTCTCGCCGTCCAGCGTCCAGGCCGTCGTATATTTCCCAGCGTCCAGGCCGCTCTCGGTGATCGTGTAGGCCGCGCCGGTGGGCAGGCCGGTCACCTTGATCACATCGCCGCCCCGGATCGTCTCCGAGAAGCTGACCTTGCCGTTTGTAAAGGGCTTCACCTCGGCGTCGCTCGTCACACCCGCCGCGCTTGTGGTTTTGACCGTGACCGACGCCATGCGGCCCGGGTCTGCGTCCGGGTCGGTGATCTCCAGCGTGAAGATAAAGTTGTCGGTGTAGTCGGCCCAGTCGCCCGCCAGCGCCTTGGTCACGGTCAGGCCGTGGGTCGTGTAGGTATTGGTGATGAGGTCGCTCTTGGTATTGTCATCGAGCGAGGTCAGCGTAGCGTAGTCAATTTTGAACGTTGCACCGTCCGGTTCGGACGTATTGTCGTTGACAACGCGCACCTTGAGCAGGTAGGTCGCCGTCGTGGCGGTCAGGCCGTGGATGCCGGGGTCGCGCTCGGTCAGGTGGTAGTAGTAGATGCCGGGGGCCTCGAACTTCGAGGTGTCAAAGCCGACGCTTACATCGCTCTCCTTGTTGGCAATGCCGCCGTCATCCGCCGCAAACGTGGCGGTGATGTCGCTGCCGTCCAGCTGATCCACGCTGCCGACATAGTTTTTCTCTCCGTCGTCGGGCAGGTCGCTCTCGTCGGCGGCGGTGACGTCAAAGGCAATCGTGCCCGTGATGCCGCCCGCGCCCGCGGCGTTCGTCACGTCGATGGCCTTGCGGAAGGTGATGCTGCCGGTGGTCGTGGTCAGGGTCTCTGCCGCAAACGCCGTGGCGGAGAGCGCACCCGTGAGCAAAGCAGCGGTCAGAACAGCGGAAATCTTGATGGTGTTCATACGTATGTGGTCCTTTCGGGGTGGTGTATGGTTATGTGGGTGGTTGCCGGTAGGTCGGCCCTCATCCGGCCTCGGGCGGGGCCTCGGCCACCTTCCCCGCAGGGGAAGGCATCCCGCCCCAAGCCTTCCCCTTGAGGGGAAGGTGCCGCCGCAGCGGCGGATGAGGGCAAAGTTCACCTGTATCTCCTTCTTGCCCTTATCAAATCTCATTCCTCCTCACAATCGCAATGACCCGCCCGGCGATATTTTCTGCCGTCACAGGGCCGTACTGGCGGCTGTCGGGCGCACCCTCGCGGGCGTCGCAGAGGATAAAATACTCGCCGTCGGCCAGGGTCAGTGGGTAGGTCACGTCACTGTCGTAGCCGGGGGGTCGTCTCGTAAATGTCCGGCTCGGCCACAAGGCTGCCGTTGATGCGCAGCAGCGCGTTTTCTGTCACCTCCACGGTGTCGCCGCCGCGGGCCGCAACACGCCCCGTGCAGCGCCGGTCATCCTGTGTAAAGACGACCACCTCCCCCGCTGCAAAGCTGCGCGGCAGCCGGTAGTAGAGCAGCAGGTCGCCGGGCTTGAGGTGCGGGTACATCGTGTCGTCCGGCTGGATCGCCAGCCCGAACACGACGCCGAACAGCACCAGCAGCAGTGCGGCCAGCGCCCCGGCGCGCAGGAAAAAACTCCTTCACGTCCGCCAGCGCACGGCGGCGCTGTGTCTCGTTCACGGTGCAGCCTCCCTTCGGCGGCGGCAGACCACGGCCAGCGCCGCGCCCGCCGCCAGCAGCCAGACTGCCGGGGCCGCGTCCTGCGCAAGACCCGTGGGCGGCACGCCGTCCTTATTGTTGACGCAGGTCAGCGCCGCGTCGCCGGTCAGGGTCGCGGTATAGCTGCTGCCCAGCGTGACGTTGCTGCCGTCGTCCATTGTCGTTTCGTAGTCGGTCAGCGTCTCCTCGGTGACGGTCACGGTCTGGCCGGGCTTCAGATGCCCGATGACGATGCTGCCCTTGTGCGGGATCGTGAAGCCGTCCGCGGTCAGCGCCGCGCCGCCGTAGGGCTGCACATAAGGGGTATCCGCGGTGACCGCCGCGCCGTCAATGGCCGCCGTAAACGCAAAGCCACGGCGCGTGTCGCCCATGCCGCCCGTGACCTGCTTGGTCACGGTGACGCGCAGGAACGGCGCGTAGGTGTTGGTGATGACAGCCTCCCCCACGCCGCCGGACGGCACCTGCACCGTCCCGGACGCCGCCGCGGCGGTGGTCGTGCAGTACCAGCCGGCTAAGTCGGGGTGGTCGGTCTCGGTCACGGTGTAGCTGCCCACGGGCACATCCTCCACCGTTACGCTGTGCAGGCCCCCTGAGCGGCACGGTCAGTGCGCCGGGCGCGTCCAGCGTGACGGTGCGGACCGTGCCGTCGTCATAGACCAGCGTATAGCTGCCGATGGGCAGGCTGCCGACGGTGAAGGTGTTCGTCACGGCCTCGGCCTCATCGCGCAGGGCCGCGTCGTCCACAGCCTTCGTCAGCCGCAGGCTGCCGGTCTGCCGGGCGTAGGTGTTCTCAAATCGGCGTAGGTCGTGCCGTTTTGCAGCAGCGTTATGTTGGCCAGCGTCGGCGGGTCGCCCGCGGGCTGCAGCGCGTCGCCGTTGACGGCGGCGCGGCTTGCCAAATAGAGCACCGCCGCCGGGGCGGCGTGGGCGGTCTCGGTCACGGTGTAGGTGTAGGGCGTGCCGCTCTCCGACGCCACAGGCAGATCCTGTATTGTATAGCTGCACTGGGCCGGGTCAGTGCCGACGGTCATATCCGCGCCGCTTATGACGGCCACAGCCGTGCCGTCGGAGCGGGTCACGGTGAAGGTCAGCCCCGCGCGCACGGCGGTCAGCTCGTCGGCGGTCAGGCTGCCCGCCAGCGTCTTGCGCAGCGTCAGGTTGGCGTGCCCGGCCACGGGCGGCGCAGGCTCGGTGCTGAACCAGACCTTGTCCAGCAGGTTGCCCTCGCGCCGGTCCCCCTTGCCGCTGGACAGCGCCAGGAAGAAGAACCGGCTGACATACTGCCCCGCCCGGACCGTGTAGTCGCCGCTGTGGACGCCCCACTGGTCGTTGCCGTCGGTGATCTCACCGCCGACCATGAAGCTGCGGATGGGGATCTCCTCGCCGTTGTATTGCACGGTCCGGTCCAGCGCCGCGCGCACCAGAAGTCCCCTGTTGTCGTCCTCGCTGGAAGCGCCCGCCAGAATCTCGGTGATCTGCGCTGCCACATCCACCGGCGCGATGAGCAGCGCCATCGAGTCCTGCATACCCCTGCCGCGGGCGCGGTGGGCCAGCGACCAGTGCAGCGTGGTGCCGGGCGCGGTCAGCACATCCTGATACAGCGCGCCGTAGGCCTCGCAGTTCAGCTCGGCAAACTGCCGGCCGTCGTAAGCGCCGTCGATGCTGTAGCTGGCCTCGGGGTAGTTCCGCGTGCCGTTATAGCTGCGGTTGGAGCCGTCCGCCAGTTCAATGTACAGGCCGGCGCTTCCGGTTTTCCAGTGCCTGGCCACGCCGGTGGTCTGCCAGACAATGCCCCCTTCCCCCGACGGGTACTGGGTAAAGAAGGTGCCGGTCTCACCGTCCGGGGAATAATACAGCCGGGATGCGGGCGTATGGTTGTTTTTGTTGTGATACGCCTTCAGCCCGGCAATATCCGGCGTTTCAAAGCTGCCGTTCTGCAGCTGGATGCAGTAGGGCACCTGCATGGCCGCGGCGGTGAGTTTTGCGCCGTCGGTGCCGGTGACCTCGACCTTATAGTACAGCCGTTCCGCATCCCTGACACCGGCAATGCAGGCATCCAGCGCAGCGTTCAGCCGGTGCTCGCTGCCCGGCGTGATGTTCCACGCATCGCCGGAGCAGAGCTGCTGCGGGACCTCCTCCCAGTTGGTGCCGTCCTTGCTGCGGTACCAGGTGTACACAGCGCCGTCGAGTCTGTCCGTGCTGCCGTTGACCTTCGCTGTAAAGCAGCCGTCGGTCCGAATGCTGTCCACCAGCTCTGCGCTTGTGACAACGGCAGTCTGCGCCGCGGGGTCAGGCGCGGCGAGCAGCGTATCCATCACGAGGGTGCGTGCGGTCTCGGGCGTTGCCGCGGGGTCAGCCGCCGGGGTCGGCTCCGCCTCACTTTCGGGTTCCGGGGCAGGCGGGTCCGGGTCGGCGGGCGCAATCGCCGCCGCAGACTCCGCCGGGGCGGGCAGCTCATCCGCCGCAAACACAGCGTTGGCCATGCCTGCCGCCATACAGCAGGCCAGCAGCACAGCCAACAGACGTTTTTTCATGTACGGTCCCTCCTTTGCAGGTTTCCCGTGCGGGGCTTGTCCCCCGCCGGGTCAATTGGGAGTATACCGTCCGCCGCCCGAGGAATACGTCGAGGGCTGCTTTCTGCCAAAAGGTTACAAAAAAGACGCACCACGGAAGTTTTTCCGCAGTGCGTCTTTTCTGTATTCACTTCTGCCCTGTAGGGGCCGGGCATGCCCGGCCCCTACTGTCTCTGCAATGGGGAAATGCGTTGCTGCGGCAGGTTGGCGGGCGGCCAATGGCCGCCCCTACCGTCCTTGGGGCCGTTTACACCACCGTCACCAGCGTCTCACAGTCGCCGGTCACGGCGTACTTGCCGCTGCCCGCGGGGATAAAATAGCTTTCGCCTTTTTAACCTTCACGGTCTCGCCGCCGCAGGTCAGCGTGCCCGCGCCGTCGGTGATGAGCAGCGAGACAAAGCTCTTTTCGTCGGCCACACCGTCAAACGCGCCTTTTTTCGCGTCCACCGTGAAATACTCGCACTGCGCGAGATGGCTGCCGAAATCGTGCTTTTGCGGCGGCGTGCGGCGGGTCACATCCAGCGCCTTTTCAATGTGCAGGGCGCGGGGCTTGCCGTCCGCACCGACGCGCCCGTAGTCGTAGACGCGGTAGGTCACGTTGGAGTTTTGCTGCACCTCGGCCACGACGATGCCCTGGCAGATGGCGTGCAGCGTGCCGGACGGGATAAAAAAGCAGTCGCCCTTGTGTACGGGTACGGCGTTCAGGACCTCGGTCAGGGTGTTATTTTTGATGCGCTCCGCAAACTCCTCTTTGGAGATTTCGTGCGTAAAGCCGTAGTAGAGGTACGCGCCCGGCACGCAGTCCAGCACATACCACATCTCGGTTTTGCCGTACTGGTGTTCTTTTTCAAGCGCGTACTCGTTGGACGGATGCACCTGAACGGACAGGTTCTGCTTGGCATCAATAAATTTTGTCAGAATCGGGAACTGCTCGAATCGGTCACAGTCGGTGCCAAGGCAGCCGGGATGCGCGGCAATGTACGCCGCCAACGTCGTGCCGTCGGGCAGATAGCTTGGGCCGTCCGGGTGGCAGGACAGCACCCACGCCTCCGCCAGCGGGTCAAGATCGCTCTTGATGCCGAAATCGGTGCGCAGGCGGCTGCCGCCCCACAGATAATCCTTGCAGCTCGGGGTCAATTTGAGTATCGGCATAGAATTATCCCTCCGTTCCCCAGACTTCGATCTGCGTTAGTGCCGGGAACGGCGAGGCATCGGCAGCCTTTTTTCAGTTCAAACAGCTTCAGGCTCTGCACGGTGCGCGGGGGAAGGGCAAACACCTGCGGCGCGGCGGTTTTGGTCAGCTGCAAAACCTCGCGGCTGCCGTCATCAAATGCCACGGTGGCCTGCGTCCAGTAGCTGTCGTGCGGGAAGTCCGCACGCAGCGTCAGCCGCAGCTCGTCCACCGTGACCGAACGGCCAAACTCGATGGTCAGCGCGGCGCTGGGGTCGCGGTTGATGCCCCAGCTTTGGTAGGGCCAGGTGCCGTGAGAGTCATTCTCATAAATGCCGTCCACGGCGTTGCGGGCAGCAAACACAGCCTCGCCGCGCGTTTCCACATTTGCGGACGCGTGCGGGTAAAACCCGTGGCTGCCGTGGCAGTCGTAGGGGTTGAACGCGAGGTTTTGCCGCGCGGCAACCTCCTCCGCCGTGGCAAGGCGGGCGCGCAGCAGATGGCAGGTGCCGGTAAAGCTGCGCGGACTGTAATTTACGCGGTTGTCAGCGGGCGGAATCGGAAAATCCAGCCCGCGCTCCTTAATGTATACGAGCGCTGGGGGCATCGTGTCCTCGAGCTGCACCACACAGTACAGACCCGGCTCATCGCATTCCAGCGCGATCCAATCGCCGTCCGCGTAGGGTGCGGTATGCACAAGCGAGATGCGCTCCCCCGCGCGGCTGACGGACAGCGTATCCCCCGCCGCACCGATGACCTTCAGCTTGATTTCTGCCATGCTTCACACCTCCTGCTTTGCCAGCAGCGCCGCGCCGATGACCCCTGCCCGGTAGCCCAGCGTGCAGGTCGTGATGCGGGTATGCTTTTTGGCAAAGGCGCTGCCGAACACCATCGGCGCAGCGGCGGCGCGCAGCGGCTTTAAGAGGTTTTCGCCCTGATTGGCCACGCCGCCCGACAGCCCGATGACCTCCGGGAAAAAGATATTGATAAGATTGGCCACGCCGACTGCCAGATGGTGAATGTAGGTGTCCGCAACAGCCTTGGCGGCGGCATCCCCCTGCGCGGCGGCATCAAAAAACCGTGCGCCCGTTGACATCCGCTTCGGTGGGTGCCAGTGTGTTCAGCAGGCTTTCCGGGTGGGTGCGGCGCGCCGCGCGCGTCATGCGGATCAGTGCCGTGGCGCTGGCAAGGATTCCAGACAGCCGCGCCGCCCGCAGGTACACAGCGGGGCATCGGGCGTGTCGGCAATTACCATGTGTCCGGCCTCGGCTGCTGCGCCGGTGTAGCCGGTCAGCAGCTTTCCGCCCAGCACAACGCCCGCACCGACGCCGGTGCCGAGCGTCAGAATCACCGCGCTCTGCGCCCCCTTGGCGCAGCCTGCCAGTGCCTCGCCGAGGGCAGCCACATTAGCATCGTTGCCGAGGCAGACCGGCAGCCCGGCTTTTGGCTTGCAGGTAGTCCGCCATAGCAAAATCGTGCCAGTCGAGATTGTTGGAGTAGAGCACCACGCCGTCACACACCGTGCCGGGGCAGCCCACACCGATGCCGGCGACCGGCTCCCCCGCGCCGAGCTGCAGACACAGCGCGGCAATATCGTCACAGACCGCCTGCGCCGTGCGGGGCAGGTTGGTGGGCGCGGCGGCTTCCTTTACAATTTCGCCGTTTTCACTTACAAGGGCGGCTTTGATGTTGGTGCCGCCCAGGTCAACGCCCAGATAATACATAAAAAAATCCTCCTCAGATGCCCATCCATTCGTCCTGCCAGTTCACAGTAAGCAAGCCGTTTTCAAAGGTGACGGGCAAAATCGTGTAGCCCGAATTGCGCAGATCGTCCGGGTGCCAGTGGTCAAGCAGAAGGCAAGGCTGACCGTTTGCGGCAAAGACGGCGGCACTCTGCGCACCGAAGGTCTGTCGTGCGCCGGGGCCGCGGCAGGGGTCGTCAATGAGCCGCCAGCTGCCGAAAATCGCGCTGCTCTCGGCGTACAGCATCGTGTTGGGGCTCCACCCGGTGCAGCCCGATGAAAACAGGAGATACTTCTCGCCGCTGTGCCACAGCGCCGGGGCCTCCCGCGCCTGATCGATCAAAATTTCTTTGCCGCTGCCGGTCCATTTTGTGTAGGCTTTTGTCCAGCTCCCAGACGCGCATGGCGGCGTTCCAGTCGGACGAGCAGAACAGATAGGCCCTGCCGTCCTTGTCCTGAAACGCCGTGAAGTCACGGCTGTCATGGTTGCCGGGGCGCTGACTGCCCATGTAGGTGAACGGTCCGGTTGGGGTATCGCTTACGGCAAGCCCGACCTCGGCACGGGTGTAGCGGCGGTTATCCAGATGAAACCACAGCACAAATTTTTTCGCGTTTCTGCGTTATATAGTACACTGGGGCGCTCACAGACGCTGTCCGGGTGCAGGTCGTGTCCCAACTCATTGACAGCCGAGAGCACAAGACCGCAGTTTTCCCAGTGCAGCAGGTCGCGGCTTTTGTAGCAGGAAAACCCCACAAAATCCACGCTGCGGTTGTGCGTGTCGGTATCCTTGTTCTCACCGTACCAATAAAAAAATGCCGTTGTGCTGTAAAATGCTGCCGCCGTGCGCCTGAATGCCGCGCCCGTCGGTGTCAAGCCAAAGTGTTCCGTTTTTCATCGCTGTTCCTCGTAGTCAAAAAAGGCAAAATCCGCGTGGCTTTGGTGAGCGTCCATGTCCTGTGCACAGATGCCGACCATCGCGCCGGTGAAGGCGCACCGTCCGCGGCGGGTCTCGACATAGTCATCACTGAGGTGGTCGGCGGGCTGAACCACGCCCAAGGGCTGCCAATCGCCGTCTGCCCTGTAATAAAACTGCGCCTCTGCGCCGTTTACACAAACCTTCAGCGAAATTTCGCCGTCCGGCAGGGGGATCGCCTTGCTGCCGTAGGTGAAATCCTTAAAGTCGCACCGCAGAATTTGCAGCGTGCGGGCGTTGATACGCTCGTCCCATGTGATATAGGCGTAGATCCAGTTGCAGGTGTCGTAGAACAGCACCAGCCCCGCTACCTGCTGGAAATTCTGCGGTGCAAAGTCGATTTTTGCCGCTGCTGTAAATGCAAAATGCTGCCAGCGGCGGGCAAACAGCGTCTGCTTGTGGTGGCTGGAAAGCGTCTGCCCGCCGTAGAGCCGCAGCCAGCCGGGGCGGGCTGTCAGGCTGTAATCGGTTTCGGGAGTCAGCGGGGTGCGCAATGTCTTAAAGGTATGGGGCAGGTCCTTGTCCGGTGCAAAGGTCACGCGCTCGCTGTGGTCGAGAAGCTGCCGAGCATTCCCTGCCGCTTTCGGCGCAGGAATGACCAGATCCGGGTGGTGCGTGCCGTTGGCAAGGCGCGGGCCAGCCGTCCGTCCATTCGATTTTTTGGCAGGGCGGTTTCACGCCCCAGCGTGCAGGTTTCCGCGCTCCGTCATGGGGGCGGGCGCAGATGTGGGTGATGTACCACTCGCTGCCGATCTCGACAAAACAGGCGTGACCGCCTTTTTTGCAGCGGGTTGGTAGCATCGTCCCGCGCGGTCAGCAGCGGGAAATAGGGCGAATCCTCCCATGGGCCGTCGAGCCATTTTGGCGCGCGCGACTGTGGCGGCGTGCAGGTAGCCCGTGCCGCCCGCCGCGCAGAGCAGGTAATACCAGCCGTCATTTTTTGAGGATCTGCGGTCCCTCGCAGACGCCTAACGATGTGCCGCGGTAGAAGTGCCTGCGCGCACCCACCAGCTGCCGTGTGACGGGGTCAAACTCCTGAATGACAGTCCCGGCAAAGCCGGGGTTTTCCAGCCGCCAGTCAAACAGCATATTCGAAAAAATAGTGGCGTCCGTCGTCATCGTGAAAAAGCGCCGGGTCAAAGCCGCTGGCGGTGACAAGGGTCGGTTCACTCCATGGGCCGGTGATTTTTGGTGCAGTGACGACATAGTTCAGGGTGTCCTTAAAGGCAGTCGAGCTTTTGACATCGGTATAAACCAGCCAGAACAGCCCGTCCGCGTAGGAGAGATGCGGCGCCCACAGGCTGCCGGAATTTGTAGTTGCCAAGCAGCTCACTGGGGACCATATCGCGCCGGGCAATGGGCGCAGCGGCCCACTCCCAGTTGACCAAATCTTGGGAATGGTAAATCTCAATGCCGGGCCACCATTCAAAAGTAGACGTAGCAATGTAGTAATCCTTGCCCACGTGCAGGGCGCTGGCATCGGGCGCAAAGCCCGGAAGGATCGGATTTTGTATGGTATTCATAAGTCAGCCCTCGTTTTCCAAGATAAAGGCGGCGGCGTCAAAATCGGTAAACCCATGCACGGTCAGTTGGCCGTCAAGGTGCGTCACCGTCAGACCATACCGCATAAACTGTGCGGCGATTTTGCCGCCCGCCGGCAGGGTGACGGCTTCGGGCGCTGCGCCGAAGGTGTGTACAACGACAAGCGTCTGCGTTTCACCGCGCCGCACGACTGCCTGCCAGCCCCTGGGTGCGCGGTAGCTGACGATGCGGGAACCAAACCGCTGGCTGACGCCGTGGTCTATGATGGAGGCCGCCTTGCCGTAAAATGCCGTGCCTTCGTCCATAACAGTCCACTGCGCTGCCGAGAGGCGTCCGGCTCGCCGGAAAAGCAGAGCCGCCCCAAAAGTCCGCTGCAGATTTGGTAGTACAGCCTTTTGCAGCGGCTGCCCCGCCTTGACCACCGCCCAGATCTGGCTCTGGCGCGGCAGGATCATGCGGTGCATATTGGCCGCAATAATCGGGATTTCGTCGCACTCGTGCGCATCGGAAAGCTGGCCATACAGGCAAGCTCCAAGAAGCTGTGGCAGAGCCGATGCCCGCCCGATGCACAAAGCTCCAGCACTAAGTCGGGCAGCTCGCGGCGGATGCGGGCCAAAAAATGCTGACTTGCCAGAATCTGCTCATACAGCCCTTCGCCCAGACTTTCCGCACCGTCACAGCCAAGGCCGATGGTTTCGTTGTAATCGACCTTCATGTAGTCAATGCCGTTGGAACGCAGAAAATCAATGACCCTGTGCGCCAGATACTCCTGCACCTCGGGCTTGCGCATATCCCAAAAGCGGCGGTCACCTGCCGTGATGGGCTGTCCGTCGCGGGTCAGCAGCCAGTCCGTTTTGGTAAAGCAGTCCGGTTCGTCCCGCCCGGCCATCTCAAACTCGAACCAGATGCCGGCCTTCATCCCGGCGTTGTGAATCGCGTCCACGACATACTTCAGACCGTGCGGGAACGCCCTGCGGCTCAGCTCCCACCTGCCCAATTTGGCTGCCGCCTCAAAGGCGTCATCATCGTACCAGCCCGCGTCAATGACGTAGAAACCCAAAATTTTTGCCTTTCAGCGCACGGACATGGCGCAGGATAGTTTCCTCGGTGGGCTTGCCCCAGGTGGAGCAGAACTCGTTGAACAGCACCGGCAAGGTCTTTTCAGATGCGGGCAAAAGCGGCTCGATGGCGCGGCGGGTGTTTTCTGCCAGCGCCTGCGCCGCCGTGTCCACACCGCTGCACACGGCGGTCAGCACCGCTTTGAGCGCGGTGAAGCACGCGCCGGGGGCAAGGGTCTTGCACCATGCGCCGAACTCCCGGTCTGCCACACCGCCCGACAGGGACAGCCCGAAATCCTGCCGATACAGCTCCATCTGCCAACTGCTGCCCTGCGTGGTGGCGGCGGCCCATGTCACGCCGTGGGAGGTGTCCTCCACCGCGCAGAACGGCACAAAGCCGCGCACGGGAAAGCTGCCCACACTGCCGAACCGCACACTGTTGGCGGAGTAGCACTTCCAGCTCGGCTCCAGCTGCAGATCCTCGGCAGCTTCGGTCACCAAGCGCCCCTCGGCGCTCCATGTTGAACGCAGACGGTGGATTTTCAGGCTTTCGGGCGCAAGCCCTTCCGAAAACGGCGACAGACTGCCCAGCGTAAAGCTCGACAGCATCTCCAGCGTGTGGGCTTCGCTGCCGGTATTTTCCACACTCGTCACGACCTCCGCAGCAGGGTTGTCGGTGTAGAGGGTCAGTGTGTGGGTGTAGGCAAGGCCGCGCGGGTCGGTCAGCTTTGTCACAACGACTGTTTTATCGGCAGATTTTTGTGCGGTCTGCCCGGCATACCGCATGGCTTTTACGGTGGGCTGTTGCGCATTGTGCGCCCGCCGCTGAAAAACCGCCGGGGCATCGTCCTCGGTCAGCTTGGCTTGAATGAGGGGCTCGGCGGCGCAGTCGACACGGGCAATGCTGCCCTCGCTGCCCGCAGGCACAAGCAGCAGCTCGACAATATCCCCTTCGCGGCGGTAGACGGCGGTCAGCCCGCCCAAGGTGTAACGGTTCAGAATTTCACGCATTGTGTTCTCCCCTTACCACAAAAAAATCTCGTCCCCGGTCAGCTTCAGCAGTGCCTCATAGAAATAGTAATCGCCGTAGGTAAAGTTGACATTGTGCTCCTTGCCGTGGTAGTCGGCGCTGCAATACTGCAGGTAGCCGTCACGCGCCTCGTCCCAGTCGGCGGTGTCATCCAGCGCGTGCAGCATTTTCAGCGCAGGGGTCAGGTATTCGTCCTGCCTGTCCGGCACAAGGCTTGCCAGCTCGATCAGACCGCAGGCAGCCACGGCGGCGGCAATGTCGTCATAATATTTCGGTTCGGCGGGCTGGCAGAAGTCCACCGGGATGCGCCCATCTGCGGGGATATGCGCAGTAAAATACTCCGCCACCTTTTGCGCCATCGCAAGGTAGCGCACCGCACCGGTGTGCTTGTAGCTCATCACAAAGCCGTAGAGCGCCCAGGTCTGCCCGCGCGTCCAGCTGGAGCCCTGCGCATAGCCCTGCCCGCCGTAATCGCGGACAAATGCGCCGGTTTCGGGGTCAAACCCCACGATATGGCGCACACTGCCGTCTGCGCGGATAAAATTTGCCGCCACGGTGTCGGCGTGGGTCATGGCAATTTTGGCAAAACGCGGATCCTTGGTTTCCTCGCTCGCCCAATACAAAAGCGGAATGTTGAACAGGCAGTCGATGATCGCCCAGCCGCGGGTGTCGGTCTCGGGGTCGGGGAAGTCGTTCCACGCGCGGATAAAGCCCGCCGGGTTGAACCGCCCCGCCAACAGCTGGGCGGCGTGCAGACCGCGGCGGCGGGCATCGGCATCGCCGGTCAGGCGGTAGTCCGCCACGGCGCTGGGCAGCCACATAAAGCCGACATCATGGTGCAGACCGTAGTAGCACGAAAAGCACTCGTCGAGCGTGCGCTCCGTAAAGCGGGCAATCTCGGCATAGCGGTCATCATGGGTCGCATGGTAGGCCTGCCAGAGCATCCCCGCCCAAAAGCCGTTTGTCCACCAGCAGATGCCGTCGGCATCATCGCGGTCACCCTCAAATATTTTGTTGTTGTGTACACCGTCCACCGCGCGGTTGGGGATCTTCTCGGCACTGCGCTCGCGCACGGCGCGCAGCTTGTGTTCAAAGCGGGCTGCGGTGGTGCTTGCCCAGTGCTTTTCGGTTGTGTTCAGCTTCAGCATGGTGATTCTCCTTCTATAATAAACAGTAAAGGCATTGCGGCCGGGCCGCAGGGGCAATGCAGCCGCTGTCCCTGCACGGCCTCACATTTTTCTGATTCTATCTTACAGGTTTTACACCTCTATAAATAAGGCGGAAATTTAAGCGGAATGTGGGCAATTTAAAGGTCGTTCGGCTTTATGGTACACAAAAAGGCTCCACAGACGGCAATGTGCTGCAAAGCCGGCCTTGCACGATTGTGCAAAATGCACTATACTGGCCTTTTAAGGCGGGGAAACTTTTGGCAGAACAAGTTAAAAACACCCACTTTGCTCTGAAAAAAAACCGCCTGGTTTTTTACCGCTTGCCATCCTGTACAATATAGACAACGAAAGGGGCAACGACCCCGATGAAAAAGACCAAAAGACGAAAAGGAGAAAACACCATGTAAAAAAGCATTGTCTGCTGCCATGGCCGCCGGTATGACCGCTGTTATGCTGGCCGGCTGCGGCTCCTCCGCATCCTCTGCCGCGGAGAGCACCGCCCCTGCCGAGAGCACCTCTGCCGCCGCCTCCACCGAGGCTGCTGCGGAAAGCGTCGTTTCTGCCCCCACTGAGCTGAGCTTTGTCTTTGCCGATGGCGACGATAACTTTAAGACCGAGATGAACAAGATCGTTGACAACTTTAACGCTGCCAACCCCGACATCACCATCACGATCGAGCCGGGCGACGGCGGCTCCTACAGCGAGTTCCTGAAAACGAAGGACAGCGTCGGCGAGTTCCCCGATATGATGGAGATGCGCGACACCGCTATGTATGTCCGCGCCGGCAAGGTTGCCCCGCTGAGCGATGATGTCAAGGCACTGTTCACCTCCACCGTTGAGTTTGACGGTGTTACTTACACCGCGCCCATGTCCGGTGCCAACACCATGGGCATCATGTACAACAAGAAGTACTTTGCCGACAATGGTCTCGAGATCCCCAAGACCTGGGATGAGTTCATCACTCTCTGCCAGACCATCAAGGATAAGGGCGATATGTCCCCGCTGGTCGTCGGCGGCAGCGATGTCTGGCACATCGGCTTCCTGTATGACCTGTGCTACGCCAACGATGTGCTGGAGAGCGACCCCGACTTTATCGAGGAGTGCTACAAGGGCGAGAAGGACTTCTCTGACCCCAACTACCAGAAGGCTGTCACCGATCTGGCCGAGGTTCTGAGCTTTGCGCAGGACGGCTGGGCCTCCACCCCCGACGCACAGATCACTACCTTCTTTGTCAACGATATGTCTGCCATGATGTTCTCCGGCACGCATATGTTCGGCCAGATCAACGAGGCTGCCCCCGACTTTGACTACGGCTGGTTTGCCGTGCCCGACCACGACGGCAAGATCAACCTGCTGGGCGGCGGCACTGCCGGCGGCTGGGCACTGAGCGCTGAGGCCGCCAAGGACCCCGACAAGCAGGCCGCATTCGATGCCTTCTGCAAGTATTTCTTCAGCAGCGATGTCTACGGCGAGTACTGCGAGCAGATGGCAGCCATCCCCACCACCGTGGAGACCCCGAAGATGAACAGCAGCGAGCAGTTCCAGGCTGTTCTGGATGCCCTGTCCGCCGCTGATTACACCCACCTGATGTGGAACCAGGAAGTCGGCAACCGTGAGCTGCCCCCGGACTTCCGTAACTTCACCTTCAAGACCTGCATTGAAGTCGCTCAGGGCTCCCGCGATGTTGCTTCTGCCTCCGCCGAGCTGCAGAAGACCTGGAATGTCGCGCTCCAGAGCTTTAACCCCACCACCGGTCTCGGTGTAGAATAAGGGGCAACAGGCGCAATGATACCGGGGCGCACTTGTCGATGGGCGGTGCGCCCTTTCTGCGCCCGAAAAATCCGCAACCACCCTTTGAAACGGAGGGACAGCACCATGCTGCAGAAGAAAAGAAAATTTGATACAACGGCGTTTTTGTTCATTGCGCCTGCATTCATTCTGTTTACGGTGTTCTTGATCGTGCCTACGATATCCAGCTTTTATTACAGCTTTACCTCATGGGACGGCATCAACCCCAACATCAAATTCATCGGCTTTGACAACTACAAAGAGATTTTTACCAACGCCCGCTTCGGCAACGCACTGAAAAACACCGCTCTGCTCACCGTTGTGATCTCGATCTGTGAAAATGCACTGGCTCTCGGTCTGGCGCTGCTGGTCGATAATGTCATCAAGGGCAAAAATCTGTTCCGTGCCATCTTTTACCTGCCGGTCATTCTCTCGGGCATCGTTTCCGGTTTTATCTGGAAGATCATGTACAGCTACAACTTCGGCCCCATCAACAAGGTGCTGGATATGATCGGCCTCGGCGCACTCAAGCAGGACTGGCTCGGCAACGCCGATATCGCCATCTGGGCGGTGGCCGTGGTCATGATCTGGAAGGGTGCCGGCTACTACATGATCATCTATCTGGCAGCCCTGCAGGGCGTGCCGCAGGATGTGCAGGAGGCCGCCACCATCGACGGTGCATCCGCCTTGCAGCGGTTCCGCTTCATCACGCTGCCGCTGATCTCCGGCTCCTTCACCATCTGCTTTACGCTGTCGCTGATCAATGGTCTGAAGGTCTTTGACCAGATCGCCGTTATGACGGACGGCGGCCCCGGCTTTGCGACAGAGACCATCGTCTACCTGCTGTATAAGTCCGGCTTTGGCGAGGGCCGCCAGGGCTACGGCACAGCGGTCGGCGTGGTGCTGCTGTTCATCATTCTGATCCTGAACAACATCCAGTCCGCAATTCTTCGCAAACGGGAGGTGCAGCTGTAATGGCAACGCAAACTGTACAGGCAACAAACACCACGCCTAAGAAAAAAATCAAAATTGCCCCCATCGTCTGCTTTATCGTCACGGTCCTTCTGGCTGTCCTGTTCATCTACCCGGTCTATTTCGCCGTCATCTCCGCCTTTAAGAGCAACGGTGAGATCCTGAAAGCGCCCCTCGCCTTTCCCACTGAGCTGTACCTGCAGAACTTTAAGGACCTGTTTGCCAAGACCGACTTCTTCACCGCCATCTGGCACACGGTATTTTTGACCGTTGTCAGCGAGGTGCTGATCATTCTGGTTGTGCCGCTGTCCGCCTACGCCATTGAGCGCCACAACAGCAAGGCCACCAAGTTTGTCTATGCCTACTTCACCGCCGGTATGATGATCCCCTTCCACCTGTATATGTTCCCGCTGTTCAAGGAGATGAAGGTCTTTCATATCTACGGCACCCTGTGGGGCCCCGTCATCTGCTACATCGCCGGCTCCGTTGCTTTCGGCACGCTGCTGTACACCAGCTTTCTGAAGGGCGTTCCCATCGACATTGAGGAGGCCGCCAAGATCGACGGCTGCACCGAGTTCAAGGCTTTCTGGCGCGTGGTGTTCCCCCTGCTGGGACCCTGCACCGCCTCGCTGGTCGTGCTGAACGGTCTGGGCATCTGGAACGACTTCCTGATGCCGTATCTGGCACTGCCCTCCGATCAGGCCAAGACCATTACGGTTGCCGTTTACTCCTTTGTCGGCCAGTACACCGCCCGCTGGGATATTGTTTTTGCCGGTACGCTGATCTCCCTTGTGCCTGCGCTGATCATCTATGTCAGCCTGCAGAAATATTTTGTCAAGGGCATCATGTCCGGCGCCGCAAAGGGCTAAAAGCAAAAAGCCTTCCCCTGTGGGGGAAGGTGCCCGAGGCTCCGCCCGAGGGCAGATGAGGGCTAAGCCTGCCGGTACAGCCTGTGAACGGGATAGCTTGGCAAGGCCGCCCCTCATCAGTCCGCTTCGCGGACAGCTTCAGTCTCCGTGCCAAGTGCCGCCTACGGCGGTTGCACTCCGACACGTGCCTGCGGGCGCAGTCCCCGCGGGGAAAGCCTTTAAAAACGGGCCGTAATATGCTAAAATTGGGTGTGGGCACTGCGCCCGCACCCAATTTTGCTGCATCGTGAGGTTTTGTTATGGATACGCCGCGCCGTCCGCACCGCGTCAGTTTGTTTGCCAAGTTCACAGCCGTTATCCTGCTGCTGGGCATTGTGCCCATCGTGCTGCTGGTCACCGTGCTGCAAAGCCGTATGCTGACCGAGTACCGCGCCAGTCTGGAGGACGCCTATCAGGATGCGATCGCCTACTCGGCCTATTCTATCCGCGTCCGGTTGGATACCTATACAGACCTGTCGAAATTCTGCTATTACTACAACTATTCCTCTCAGGGGGATTTTTCTTACGACTACGACAATTACGACAACCTGCGCAAAATCCTGTCCGGCGAGGTTTTTGCCGATGCGGACAATGCCGCTGACAGCATCCGTCACGAAATGGGGCTGTTTCTGCACTATATGAATATGACGGACGCCGATATTGAGGCCTCCCACTTTATCTATGCCCCGGCGGGTGCGGCCAAGGTGGTCAGCTACCAGCTGGGAAACTACAACAACTCCCTGTTTGACAGTGAGGCGTATCTGCAGGCGGTGGATTTTGAACATTGGGACACCGAAGCCGCAAAATGGGGCTTGTGCCCACCCACGCGCTGGATTACATCGGCTTTCGCGGCTCGGGCACGCCGTATGTCTTTACCGTTGGGCGCAACTATTACGACATTACCGGCGCAGTCGGACAAGAAAAATACTTGGGTACGCTCTTTCTGGACCTGCGCACCGATGTGTTTGACCGGCTGTTTGCCACACTGAACCTGACAGACGGCGGCACCGTCTATGTTACGGACGACGCCGGACACTGCTAATTTTTCCTCCGACACGACACTTGTGGGGGAAACACTGGATGTGACGGCGGACGCACCGGACGGCACGATGCTCTTGTCCGAGCCGATCCCCGAATACGGGCTGACCGTTTGGTGCAGCCAGAGCCGCACCCCCATCGAAACGCAGATACAGGCGATGCAGCGGGCTGTGTGGCTGGTGGTCGCGCTGGCCGTGGCCGCGCTTGTCATCGGCTCGATGTTCTTCTCCCGCAAGCTGACCCAGCCCATCCGCACCATTATGCAGCACATGGGTGAGGTCGAGTCCGGTGATTTTACCGGGCGCATCCCTGTGACCAGCAACGATGAGCTGAGCGACCTGACCGAGCGCTTTAACCAGATGAGCGCCGAGCTGGACACCTATACAAAGCAAGTGTACCTGTCCAAAATCAAGCAGACCGAGGCGGAGCTGAACGCGCTGAAAAGCCAGATCTAGCCCCCACCTTTTTGTACAACACGCTGGAGGTCATCCGCATGACCGCTGTCGGGCGCAACGACCCGATGGTGGCCGATATGATCGAGGCGCTGAGCGACCAGATACGCTATGTCATCGGCACGGTCAACGACCTTGTGCCGCTGGGGCGTGAGGTGGATATTTTGACAAAATACATCTATCTGCTCAACTGCCGGTTCAGCAACAAGGTCACCTTCTCCTACGATTGCGCACATCTGGAAAATATCCTGATTCCCAAGCTGATTCTGCAGCCCATCGTGGAAAATTCCTTTATCCACGGCATTAAGCCGATGGACGACCCGGGGCATATCCAGCTTATGGCCGAGCGGCTTGACAATACCGTCACCCTGACGGTCATGGATAACGGCGTCGGCATGGACGAGGATGCACTGAATAAGCTGTACACCCTGCTGGACAGTGACCAGCCCGGCCATAAAGAAAATTATGAGTGGGCGAGCATCGGGCTGAAAAATGTCCATGACCGGCTGCGCTACCTCTACGGCAGCGACTACGGCATTACGCTGTACAGCACCCCCGGCGTGGGAACGGTCATCAAGGCTACCATCCCCGCCGACCTGCAAAACCTTGCACAGGAGGAACCTCTATGCTGAAAATGCTCATTGCGGACGATGAGCCGGTCATCATCCGCGGCCTACAGATGCTGATCGACTGGGCGCAGCTGGGCATTGAGATCTGCGCCACCTGCGAAAAACGGCGCCGATGCCCTGCGGGAGATCTTTGCCCAAAGCCCGGATCTGGCCCTGCTGGACATCTCGATGCCCGGCAAGACCGGCATTGAAATTTTAAAGGCGCTGCACACCGCCCAAAGCCGCACTAAGGTCATCTTCATCAGCGGGTTTCAGGATTTTTCTTACGCGCACGATGCCCTCAGCTACGGTGCGGTGGACTATCTGTTAAAGCCGGTCAAAAAGGATGACCTGCTGCGCGCCGTGGAAAAATGCCTGCCGGTGCAGCCGGGGCACAGCGCCCCGGCCCCGGCCTCCGACACGGGCAGCTACTCCGATGCGTTTGGCCGGGTGGCCGAGATGGAGCCGGCCAGCTATATTTTGACGGCTGTTCAGACGCTGGGGCTGAACGCCAAAAACACCATGGAACGCCAGCTGATCGAGTTTTCAATCTTCGGCCAGCTGGACACCCTCTGCCGCCAGACCGGGCAGGGGACAGCATTCCAGAAAAAACGGGCAGTGCTATCTGCTGCTGGTCAACATGACGCAGGCGCAGGCAACCGGCTGGCTGCACGATGCGCAGGCCCTGCTGGAGCAGCGCACCAAGTGCAAGGTCGGCTTTGTGTGCAGCCCCGCCACCGCAGAGATGAGCGCCGTGCCATCCTTTACCGCCCCCATGCCGCGATGCCTGCCGCTGGTTCTATTTTGCCGACCACTTACCGGATACCGTGCTTGCGATGGATGCACCGCCGTTTGGCGAGGCCTCTGCCGACACCGCCGCCCTGCACCCGCTGCAGGAGGCCGTGGCTGTCGGCTTTGTCGAGACCGACCGGGAAATTTTCAACCGCGCGGTGGAAAACCTGCTGGCCGCGGTTCCGCCCATCACCGATGGCCGCGCCGATGCGGCTGTCTACCACCTGCTTGTCTGTCGGCGCATGGTGCAGGCGCGGCTGGAACGCTCCGGCGTGCAGTGCGCGGGCGGCAGCAACGACCTGCTGGATGCCGCGCGCGAGACCGCCGATTACCCGGCGCTGGAAGCGCTGTTCCAAAAAAATCGCTGGAGGAGCTGTACAGCCAGATGGCCAGGGCAGGTCAAGGAAAAATGAACATAAGGACATTCAAAAGGTGACCGACTATATTGCCGCGCACTACCGCGAGAACCTGACGCTGGAGGTGCTGGCAAAGCATATCCACATGAATCCGTTCTATTTCAGCAGCTATTTTAAAAAGCAGCTGGGGCAGAATTTCAAGGATTACCTGAACCGCGTGCGGATGGAGCATGCGCTGGAGCTGCTGCTGAACAGCGATAAGCGCAGCTACGAGATTGCCGAGGAGGTCGGCTTCAAGGACTACCGCTATTTTAACGAGGTGTTCAGCCGCTACTACGGCAAGACCCCCGCCGCCTACCGCAAGAGCTTTAAGGGGCAAAACAATGGATAACGAGCGCGCACAGTGGGCCGCCCGGATGCTGGCCCTGCGGGTAAACGGCATGGCGGTGCTGTACCCGGCGGCGCTGCGGGTGAAACACCCGTTCCCCCAGATGGAGGAAAAGTACGCAAAGCTAGCCTACTGCTCGCGGTATGCGTTCAGCGCCGCGCGCAGCCAGCGCACATTGGAGGAAGCCGCGCCGGATTCGGTGCTGAGCTTCCGGTACCTCGGGCATATCTTCGTCAAGGCTGCGCCGGAGTCGTGGGAAATGACGGAGAACGGGACCCGCGCCGTCTGGTCGCCGCTGCCCGGCGTGCAGGTTGTGACGGAGATTGCTTTGTGTGATGGCGGGCATCTCCGCCGCCATACGGTTACGAGCGAAATCACCTGCGAGGCGTTCGATGCCGGGTTTGCCGTCCCCGATGACTGCCCCGGTGCAGCACACAGCTGCACCGCCATCGCCGCCCGCGCGGAACACCCCGGCGGCTTCTGTGCGGTAGAGGACCTGACCGGCCGCGGCACGCCGCTGGTTTTGGAACCCATGCCTAACACGAGCCTGCAGTACCCCCGCACGGTCATCCCGATGGTACAGTATGCGATCCATCCCGGCACAACGGTGCTGGAAACGAAAGTGACATTTGCCTGAGGAAAGCAAGATGAAGGATATTTTCGATCCCCGCAGCTACGGGGCTGTGGCTGACGGCCACAGCAAAGACACGGTTGCCGTGCAGGGGGCGATAGATGCTGCCGCCGCGCAGGGCGGCACGGTGCGGCTGGCAGGCGGTACATTTGTCTGCGGTACGCTGTACCTGAAAAGCAATGTGGCGCTGGAAATCACCAACAGCGCGACCCTGCTGGCCAGCCCCGATATTGCCGACTATGGCACCGATACCCACCACAACCGCTACCGCAACGAGCCGGAGATGGACCGCTGCTTTCTGTTTGCCCAAGATGCCGAAAATGTCACAATTTGCGGCAGCGGCGTTATTGACGGCAATGCCGCCGCGTTCCCCAACGCGGGCAGTATCTACCGCCCCATGCTGCTGCGGGTGCTGCGCTGCCGCAATGTCCGCGTACAGAACCTGCGGCTGCTGAATGCTGCCGCGTGGACAACGGCATTTCTGGACAGCGATTTCATTTGGGCAACCGACCTGCACATTGAAAATCACCGGAACTACAACGGTGACGGTCTGGATTTTGACGGCTGCCGCCATGTCTGGGTGCGCGGCTGCTATATCGACGGCACCGATGATAACCTCTGCCTGCAATCCAGCGGTCTGCCCGTGCAGGATGTGCATATTTCCGACTGCGCATTTACCTCGGTCTGCGCGGGCATCCGCATCGGGCTAAAGTCCATCGGCGAGATTTCCGGCGTGGTTATCTCCAACTGCACGATGCGCAATATCTGGCGCGAGGGCATCAAGCTGGAATGCACCGAGGGCGGGAGCATTACAGATATTCTGGTGGAGAATGTCACCATGCACAATGTCCGCCGCCCGATTTTTGCAATTTTGAACAACCGCTACCGCCCGGACGATTTGGGCAGCAGTGTGGAGTTAGACCACATACCGCCCATCGGCACCATGGCCCGGCTGCGGTTTGTCGGCATCACAGCTGTAGATGACGAGGGAATGGCCCACGCCCAGCGCCGCTTTGAAAACGACATCATGGGAGAGCCGAGGTTCGGCGGCTGCCGCTTTGACGCCAACGCCGCTCACCCGATAGAGGATGTGACGATCCGGGACTTCTGGTATACAGCCATCGGCGGCGTGCGCCTTGCCGACCTGCCCGCCGCGCCCTACCCGGAGGTCCCCGACCGCCTGCAAGCTCCCACCGACCCCCGGCAGCGAGAACTATTATCCAAATTGAATAGGTTCCCACTTTTGAACCCGGTAACTCCGGTTTGAAGGTGGGAACTTTTCTTTTTATAAGCAGCCAGAATAGAACGCCGATTCATATTGGTTCGGCGTTTTCATGTTTAGTTTTCTATGCGGGCGTTGGCTGTTGTAGAAATTGATATATTCGTCCAGAACGGCTTGCAGTTCCTGCGGTGTGCCATACAGGTGGTGATAAAGCGCCTCCTTTTTCAGCGTGTGGAAAAACGACTCGCAGACGGAATTGTCGTAAGGTGTGCCAGGTGTGGAAAAGGATTGCTTTATATGAAGCTCTTTTAAATGTGCGCGGAAAATGTAGGATGTCATACCTGTGCGCCTTGGTCACTGTGGAACATCAGATCTTGCAGGGGATCCCGAGACTGGAAAGCGTCATCAAATGTTAAAATCTCCGTTCGATAGGAATACTGCGATTGGACAAGTAGAGAAAAATTGCATGAGCTATCACGAACTGGCATTAGGAGTGACTGTGCCGATTGCGATAAGGGGACGTTCATTAGAACAAATGGCGAATGACAATATACTAAAAATACTGCGATTGCAGTTTGGAATCCTGATGGCAGAAGAAGGGATAGGTAATTGTAGGGATTAGAAATAGATGGTATAATGAAATGCTGAGAAGTGAGTGGTATTGACAAAAAATTATTGAATTGCGCATGATTTAATGACGATAAGAACAAGCGGATTTTTATCCGATTGAATGTTCTGACATCCTAAAAGGGGTAAAAAGAAACGCCCGAACGGTTTTGACTTTCAACTGTTCGGGCGCTGTTTGCAGATAAATCTAGCAGGTTTTTAAGCTGGGGGTTCGTTCACCTCGTTCGATAGCAACAACATAGCGTTCTCTTTTTCGTATGCGCTCTGCAAGGTCCTCTCTTGTAAGACCTTTATCATTGTGAGCGTGTTCAATAGCTATAAATCAAAAATACGGCATTACCCCTTGCCCCCGCGCAGCGCCTCAAGGTCGCTGCGGGTGTCGATGTCCCGCAGCTCGGCGGCGGGGGTGGGCAGCAGGCGGATCGCCTGCGGGTGGGCGCGCAGCACGGCGCTGCCGCCGCTGCCCTCCGGCAGGTGAAGGAGGGCAGCAAAATAATCTCGGCCGAACAGCACAGGGCTGCCCGGTGTGCCGTCGGGTGAGGCCGGCCGCCGGATCGTGTCCGGCGCGGCACCGATCACCAGCGCCTCCAGCGTCTGGCGGGTCAGGCAGGGCTGGTCCCCCGGCAGAAACACACACCCCTGCAGGTCGGGCTGCTGCGCCAGCAGCGCGGTCAGGCCAAGGCGCACCGTATCGCTGCGGCGCGGCTCGGCATGGCGCAGCACGGGGAAGCCCTCTGCGCGGCAGAGGGCCTCGACCTCGGCTGAGCGGGTCACGGCAATGCGCCCGGCAAACACCGGCGCGGCGGCCAGCGCCAGCGCATGGGCAGCCAGTGGCCGGCCGTTCAGCTCAGCCATCAGCTTGTTGCCGCCGAACCGCCGCCCCAGACCCGAGGCCATGACGATGCAGCCCAGCGGCGGCACAGGGCAGTCCAGATCGTACACAAAGGCGTCCGGGTCGGCGCAGAGCGCGCGCAGGAACGGGGTGTCCTGCTTGCGGACCACCGCGAGAACGCGGCAGACTTTCAACATATCCAGCACGCTTTGTTGAAAATCCGCGCAGCCGCTCTCCAGATAGCCAAGCTCGTCCAGCACGGCCCAGCCGCCGGCCGCCGCCATCCGCCGCAGGGCGGGCAGCCCCACGGCGGCAAAGCCGGCCGGCACGGGGCGCATCCGGTTTTCACCGGGGGGCAGGGCGGCATCAAACCGGCCGATGACCGCCGCTGCCCCGGCGGCGGTATCGCGCATCTCGACCCATCTGCCCGGGACGGCAGCGGTGAGAAGCATCGGGGCATCGGGGCAGAGGGATGGCATAAGTGCGCGCAGCAGCGTTGTTTTGCCGCTGCCGCGCCCGCCGGTCAGCAGCAAGTGGCGCTTACCGCTGGCCCGGAAAGAACGCAGAATAGAGCTCGCGGCTGGTCTGTACACAGGCATCACGGTAGGCCTCATACCTTTCTAAAAAATTGGCGGGCCTCGGTGGTCAGGGTGCTGCCGCCGCCGCCCCGCCCGCCGAATGGTCTTGCAGGTCAGGGCAAAGCCCAGTTCTTTTTCGGCGTGCTGCACAAGCCGCAGCGCCTTGGAGAGGAAAGCCCCATCTGCGCCGCTGCGCTGCGCAGCGAGCCGGTCTCCTCGATCAGATGGAGCAGGCGGCAGGGCCCCTCGCCAAAAAAGGCGCTCGCCTGCGTCATCGCAGAGCATCACGCGCAAAGCAGGTTTCATGGTATCACCTCACAGCGGCAGCAGGGCCAGACGGCGTCGGCCCCGGCAGTCGGTAACGGGCAGCAGCTCCAGCGGGCCGTACACGGCGGCAAGGGCTGCCTGCAGCACGGCAGGTGGGTCGGTTCTGGGGTGCAGCACCGCCGCGACCCCGCCGCCCTGCAATACCACCAGTATATCACAGCTGTCCAGCGCCAGCGCGGGGTCGTGCAGGCAGACCAGCGCGGTCTTGCCGCCGGTGTGGACCAGCTGCGCCAGCAGCGCGGTCATCCGGCTGCGGTTTGCAAGGTCAAGCGCACTGTCCGGCTCGTCCAGCAAAAGCAGCGGCGCATCCTCGGCAATCGTGCGCGCCAGAATACAGAGCTGCTTCTCGCCGCCGCTCAGGGTCAGGTAGTCCTGCCCGGCCTTGTCGGCCAGACCTACGGTGCGCAGGGCCTCGTCCGCAGCGGCGCGCATGGCGGCGGTGGGCCTTTGCAGGACCCCCAGCCGCGGGTTGAAGCCCATAAGCACGACCTCCCGCGCCGAGAGCGAGACCGAGATGCCGCTCTGCTGCGGGATATAGCTGACGGTCTGCGCCAGCCTGCGGGTGGACAGACTCTCCAGCGGGACGCCGTCCAGAAGGCACTGCCCGGTGTGGGGCAGCAGCCCGGCGGCTGCCTTGAGCAGCGTGGTCTTGCCGCTGCCGTTCACCCCCAGCAGACCGATCAGCTGCCCGGGCACCGGGACCGAAAAGCTGACCCCTTGCAGCACGGCTGCTGCGCCGTACCGTACGGTGAGGTCCTGCACGCAAAGCCCCGCGGGCGTGGTTTGTGGCATCATGACGCATCCCTCCCCGGCTGCAGGATCAGATAAAGCAGAAACGGCACGCCCAGCAGCGAGGTAAAGATGCTGACCGGCAGCTCAGTGGAGGCTGCCGTCTTGGCCAGCGTGTCGGCTGCCAGCAGCAGGGCGCTGCCCAGCAGCCCGCTCAGCAGGCAGGCCGAGCGCCGGTTGTGCCCCGCCAGCAGCCGGGCGCTGTGGGGTGCCAGCAGCCCGACAAAGCTGATAAGCCCCGTCACGCTGACAACGGCGGCAACCGTCATGGTGGCAAGCGTCAGCAGCAGCAGGCGCATCGCGCCCACCCGCACGCCGAGCAGCCGGGCCTCGCCCTCCTCAATCGAGAGCAGCAGCGCCTGCCGGTGCAGCGCAAAGATCGCCGCGCAGCAGACCAGCACGACCGGCACCGGGAACCACACCCGGCTGCGGGTCACGGCGGCCAGACTGCCCATGATCCAATACTCGATGCTGGCCAGCTCCTTCTCCGGGTCGGCGGTCAGCTTGAGCAGCATCAGCAGCGTCTGGGCCAGCGCGTGGACGGCAATGCCCGCCAGCACCAGCGACATTTTGCTGCGCCCCGGCGCGGCAGCGGCCAGCCCCAGCGAGAGGAATACCGCCGCCAGCCCGCCCGCAAAGGCGCAGACCGTGGTGGACAGCGCCCCTGACGAAACGAACAGGATGGCGAACGCCGCGCCGACACTGGCCCCCGAGGAAACGCCGATGATGTCAGGGCTTGCCAGCGGGTTGCGGAATACGGTCTGGTAGACAAAGCCGGCCACCCCCAGCCCAAAGCCGCCGACCAGCGCCATGACGGCGCGGGGCAGCCGCAGCACGGTGAAGGTGCGCACCGCCATGGCATCGCCGGCCAGCAGCGCCGCCGGTGTTATGGGGTAGCGGCCCAGCGCAAGGGCCGCACCAAAAGCCATAAAAACGCAGAGCGCTGCGCCCAGAAGGCACAGCGCCGTGCGCTTGCGGTTATTCATAGGAGGCAGGGGTGAAACCGTAGTAGGTCGTGTAGAAGGCATCGGCGCAGTCATGGTAGAACTGCTCACTCACCTGCTCGGGATGCAGCACGCTGCCCAGATAGACGCTGCCCAGGAAGCTGCCGGGCACGGGGGAGTCCACAGCCTCGATGGCGTGGGGCAGCTGGTAGACATGGCCCTCCTTGACGGCGGTGCAGTCGGCCAGTGCGGCATCGTTCAGGACGGAATCGACATCATAGTCGGCATCGGACGCCAGAATGATGTAGTCGGGGTCCCAGTCCAGCACCTGCTCATAGGAGACCTCGGCCCAGTAGGTGTCCTCAACACTGGCGGCGGCGTTGAGACCGCCGGCGTTCTCGATCATATAGTTCTGGTACATGGCGGGGCCGGCGGTCTGCAGCACAGAGCTGTTGCCGGCCATGTAGACGGTGGGGGCCTCGGCATCGCCGATGGCCTCGCGCAGGCTGAGCAGGTTGTCCTCGATTGCGGACTTCAGCGCCTCACCGCGGGCAACGGTGTTGGTGGCCTGTGCCAGCAGGTCGATGGCGCCGTACAACTTGTCCTGATTCTCCGGCTTGACGGCCAGCACGGTCAGGCCCAGCTCCTCCATCTGGGGGATGGAATCCTTCAGCTTGGCGGGCACGATGACAAGGTCGGGGGTCAGCGCGGCGCAGCCCTCAAGGTCAAACTCCTTGGCGGTGCCGATGCTGGGCAGGCTCTGCAGCTCGGGGGCGGAGAGGCTGTAGATCGTGCGCTTGTCGGCCTTGGACTCGACGCCGACCAGCTCGTCCTGCACGCCGAGGGCGATGAGCAGGCTGGTGGAGATGTAGTAGCCGCTGGCCAGCGTCTTGGGCTCGGTCTCGATGGTGACCTCGCGGCCCAGCTGGTCGGTGACGGTCAGCGGGTAGGTGACGGCGGTCTCGGCGGCAGCGGGTGCAGCGGCAGCCTCCTCGGGGCTGGCGGTGACCTCGGGTGCAGCGGTGGCGGAGGCGGCAGCCTCACTGCTTACGGCGGCGGTGCTGCCGCAGGCGGTCAGCGCCATGGCGGCGGCCAGCAGCAAGGGCGGTCATTTTGGTCATTTTCATGAATCTTTTTCCCTCACACAATCAAAAAATATCGTTGTACTTTTTAAAACAACAACGGTATTATACCAGATTTATGGTAGAATAAAAGTACCTATCCACGAAAAGTGTGATTTTTTCGCCCAAACAGAAAAACGGAGATTGACCCATGATGACGATACGCGAATATGCCCGCCCCGCCACGCTGGAGGAGGCATGGCAGCTGAACCAGAAAAAGCCCAACCGCGTGCTGGGCGGTATGCTCTGGCTCAAGATGGAAAAGATCAATGTCGGCACGGCCATCGACCTGTCGGCCTTGGGGCTGGATACGATTGAGGAGACTGACACCGAGATCCTCATCGGCGCGATGGCAACGCTGCGCGATCTGGAAACGAACGCCGCCCTGAACGCCTACACCGCGGGGGCTGTGCGGGAGGCTGTGCGCCACATTGTCGGCGTGCAGTTCCGCAACTGCGCCACGGTGGGCGGCAGCATCTATGGCCGGTTCGGCTTTTCCGATGTGCTGACGCTGCTTTTTGGCGCTGGACTGCGAGGTTGAGCTGTATAAGGCGGGCCGGATGCCGCTGGCGCAGTTTGCCGCGATGCCCTATGACCGCGATATTCTGACCCGCATCTGCCTGCGCAAGACGCCGGGGCTGAGGGTGCAGTACCAGTCGGTGCGCGCGACCCAGACCGATTTCCCGATCCTGACCTGCGCGGCTGCCCGCACGGCGCAGGGGCAGTACCGCTTTGCCATCGGCGCGCGCCCGATGAAGGCCGTGCTTGTCACGCCGGACTGCGACCCGGCGCAGCTGCCCGCCGCCGTGCAGGCAGCCGTCAAGACCGGCAGCAACCTGCGCGGCAGTGCCGAGTACCGCACCCACCTGACCGGCGTGCTGGTCCGGCGTGCCGTGGCCGCGCTGGAAAATTGACGGAGGTATACCATGCAGATCACATTTACCTTAAATCATCAAAAAAGTCACCGCCGAAATCGCGGCTGACACCGTGCTGCTGGACCTTGTGCGCAGCCTCGGCTGCAAGAGCGTCAAGCGCGGCTGCGAGACCGCCAACTGCGGCCTTTGCACGGTCTTTCTCGATGAAAAGCCGGTGCTGTCCTGCTCGGTGCTGGCAGCGCGGGTCAACGGCCGCAGCGTCACCACGCTGGAGGGGCTGCAGGAGGAGGCTGCCGAGTTCGGCGCCTTTATCGCCGATCAGGGTGCGGAGCAGTGCGGCTTCTGCAACCCGGGCTTTATTATGAACGCGCTGGCGCTTTTCCGGGAAAACCCCGACCCCGGCGAGGATGAAATCAAGGAGTATCTGGCCGGCAACCTCTGCCGCTGCTCCGGCTATGAGGGCCAGCTGCGGGGTATTTTGAACTTTTTAGCGTGGAAAAAGGGGAAGGAGGCTGCCCAATGAAAACCGTGAACCAGCCCATGCGCAAAAGGACGCCATGCAGCTTGTGACCGGCCAGCCCGTCTACATGGATGATGTCATCCCGCAGGACTGCCTGATCGTAAAGCTGCTGCGCTACCCCCCATGCCAACGCTATCGTGCAGGAGATCGACACGAGCCGTGCCCTGCTGGTGCCGGGCATCGAGGCGATCTACACATGGAAGGATGTGGACCAGCAGGGCCGCCGCTACACCCAGGCGGGCCAGACCTACCCCGAGCCGAGCCCCTATGACCGGCTTGTCATTGACCGCCATGTCCGCTTTGCGGGGGAATGTTGTCGCCATTTTGGCCGGCAGGGATGAAAAATGCGTCGATAAGGCGATGAAGCTCATCAAGGTCCGGTATGAGGTCCTGCCCGCCGTGCTGGACTACCACACGGCACTGGACAACCCTGTCCTTGTCCACCCGGAGGAAAACTGGGAGTCGCTGGCACCGGTCGGGGCCGACAACAAGCGCAACCTCTGCGCCCACGATGAGAGCGGGGCGGGCGATATTGAGGCGGTGCTGGCGGGGTGTGATGTCGTCATCGACCATACATACCACACCCGCGCCTGCCAGCAGGCCATGATGGAGACCTTCCGCACCTACTGCAGCATAGATGCCTACGGGCGGCTGAATGTCCTCAGCTCGACCCAGATCGTTTTCCACTGCCGCCGGATCCTGGCCAATGCGCTGCACATCCCCAAGTCGATGATCCGGGTGGCCAAGCCCCGCATCGGCGGCGGCTTCGGCGCCAAGCAGACCTCGGTCTGCGAGGTCTACCCCGCCTTTGTGACATGGAAAACCAAAAAGCCCAGCAAGATCATCTTCAGCCGGTACGAGAGCCAGATCGCCTCCACCCCGCGCCATGAGATGGAGCTGCATGTCCGCCTTGGTGCGACAAAGGACGGCATCGTCAGGGGCATCGACCTCTACACCCTGTCCAACACCGGTGCCTACGGCGAGCATGGCCCCACAACGGTGGGCCTGTCCGGCCACAAATCCATCCCGCTCTACGGCAAGGCCGAGGCATTCCGCTTTGTCAGCGATGTCGTCTACACGAACCACATGTCCGCGGGCGCTTACCGCGGCTACGGTGCGACCCAGGGTCTGTTTGCGGTGGAGTCCGCCGTCAATGAGCTGGCCGACAAGCTGGGCATCGACCCGTTTGTGATCCGCCAGCGCAACATCGTCCATGAGGGCGATGTGATGCCCGCCTACTACGGGCAGGTCAACACCAGCTGCGCGCTGGACCGCTGCCTGCAGGCCGTGCATGACAACATCGGCTGGGACGAAAAATACCCCGTGCGCGACATGGGCAACGGCAAGGTGCGCGCCGTGGGCATGGGCATGGCGATGCAGGGCTCCGGCATTACGAGTGTGGATGTGGGCAGCGCCAGCCTGAAGATCAACGATGACGGGTTCTACACCCTCTCAATCGGTGCAGCCGACATGGGCACCGGCTGCGACACGATTCTGGCGCAGATCGCCGCCGAGGTGCTGGAGTGCCCGCTCGACAATGTGACGGTCCTCGGCGCGGACACCGATTCCTCGCCCTACGATTCCGGCTCCTACGCATCCAGCACGACCTATGTCACCGGCAAGGCGGTTGAGCAGTGCGCCGAGCAGCTCAAGCAGAAGATCTGTCAGGTCGGCGCGGGGCTGCTGGGCCTTGATGAGCGTGCAGTCGTCTTTGCGGGCGATGCCGTGACAAGCGAGGACGGCACGCAGCGCGCCACGCTGGCGCAGATCGCCGCAGCCTCCCAGTGCGGCAGCAATACGGCGCTGGAGGCAGTTGTGACCCACAGCTCGGAGATCTCGCCCCCGCCGTTCATGGTGGGCGCGGCCGAGGTCGAGGTCGATCTGGAAACTGGCGAGGCGCAGGTCATCCGCTATGAGGCAGCCGTTGACTGCGGCACACCGGTCAACCCGAACCTTGCGCGGGTGCAGGCCGAGGGCGGCATCCTGCAGGGCATCGGCATGGCGCTGACCGAGAATGTCACCTACGATGACCGCGGCATGCCGCAGGAAAACTCGCTGATGCAGTACAAGATCCCGGCGCGCAACGACATCGGGCATATCCATGTCGTGTTTGAGAGCAGCTACGAGGGCACCGGCCCCTTCGGTGCCAAGAGCATCGGCGAGGTGGTCATCAACACCCCGCTGCCCGCCGTGGCCGATGCGATCTACCACGCCACCCACAAGCGGTTCTATGAGCTGCCCATCACCCGTGAGCAGATCGCGCTGGCCGGGCAGTAAAAGGCAGGGAACGGCGAAAAAGACCCTCTGCGGGGGATAAAAAAACTTGCAAGCCGACAGATTGCCGGCTTGCAATTTTTTTTTACGGGCTGCAAAAAAATCTCTTGTAGGGGCGAGCATTGCTCGTCCGTGCCCGTTTGTCTGTGAAAAAAGCTTCCCGGAAAACGCGCTGCTGCGCCAAGCCGGCGGGCGGCCAATGGCCGCCCCTACACATGCAACAGGCCAGGAATGTGATTTTTGGGAAGTCGGGAACATGGGCGGTGCAGCCGTCCGGGGATAAGGTGCAGAGTACAGGCAATGGCTGTACTTCTTTTTGGTATTCCTATGCGAAGATTCAGGTTTCGCCACCGCGGTTAAAACTGCGCCGGTTGTTGGGAAACCAAATGGCAGGGGTGAACACAGCCAGCCCCACCGCTGTGGTATCCCCGGGGTTGGAAACGATGTGGGGCAGGTTGGACTGCACCACAGTGGTGTCTCCGGCGTTCAGGCGGGTAGTCTTGGACTCCACCAGTACATCCAGCTGCCCCTGTTCCAGCAGCAGGATTTCCTCACTGGGATGAATCACCGGCAGGTCGCCGTCCTTGCAGTGGGGTTCCAGCTCAAAGCGTATGACCAACGACTGAGGTACAAAATTTCCGTTGGGCATGGGCGTAAGCAGATGATATCGTATATTGGAATTGGGCTGGGAGAGGATCATCATATCCGCCTGACGGGTTGTCAGGCCGGTGCTGCTCTCACCTCCCATAAACAGATAGGTGGGAATGTCCAGAGCGGCGCTGAGTTTGCGCAGGGTGGACAGGGACGGGTCGGTGAGATTGCGCTCGATTTGGGAGATATACCCGATGGACAAACCAGTCTTTTCGGCCAGTTCCTTGAGGGTGATTCCCCGCTTTTTGCCGCATATTTCGAACATGTTCGCCCAGCATAAGACCTCCCGCTTTTTCGCAAAAAAATTTTGATTTACAGTATATCATAAAAGTGCCCTGT
>ENA-OQES01000109-OQES01000109.1-human-gut-metagenome-genome-assembly--contig:-NODE-109-length-33597-cov-15.008874_pt1 | contig 33597 bp, 29 predicted proteins | sample MGYA00242798_ERZ504641 | MGnify/ENA primary metagenome ERZ504641 (study PRJEB26092, sample SAMD00036327) | human gut metagenome | host: Homo sapiens | study: EMG produced TPA metagenomics assembly of...
AAAATGTACAGAACAATTACAGAATTTTTGCTATTTCCCCATAATGACAAAGGAACTTTAAAGCTATTTCTGAAGTAAACAGGAAAAAATATGAAAGTTTTAATAAAATAGTGTTCAAAATTCTAAAAATGTGTGTTATAATAGATTCATCAAACAGCAAAGGGGATGGAAGCATGAAGTTTATCATCAGCAGGGAAAAAATATTACAGTTACAGAAGGTCTTAAGACAGCAGTCCAGGACAAGCTCAGTAAACTGGAAAGGTATTTCACTCCTGACACCGAAGTTGTAGTAACTTTAAGTGTTGAAAAAGAAAGACAGAAAATTGAAGTGACAATCCCTGTAAAAGGAAATATCATTCGTTCCGAACAGGTAAGCAATGACATGTATGTATCAATCGATCTGGTAGAGGAAGTCATTGAACGTCAGCTTCGCAAGTACAAAAATAAAATCGTAGACAAACAGCAGGCAGCAGCCAACTTCCAGAAAGCATATCTGGACAAGGACTACGATGAGGATGAAGAAGTTAAGATCATCCGTACCAAGAAATTCGGAATCAAACCAATGTATCCGGAAGATGCATGCGTACAGATGGAACTGCTCGGACATAATTTCTTTGTATTCTACAATGCAGAGACAGAGCAGGTAAATGTAGTTTACAAACGTAAAGGCAATACTTACGGTCTGATCGAACCGGAATTCTAAATCTGCTTATAAGATCAAAAATATGAAACATAGACAGCCATAAAAAAGTTTTCATAAAGAAAAGCTTCCTTACAGAGAGACAAAATGCCACCCTGTAAGGGAGCCTTTTTTGTTAGGAAAAATATATACCTTTAGCGCATAAGGAATGCTTTGACGCAGTGGCCTAAATATGTTAAAATATCAAAAGATATTATGAAATTTGTAACTGATCAGCAGTTAAAAAATTACAAGTTGAAATTCATTCCGGATTGCCTGCGGCAATGGAATATTGACTTGTATATTCTGTTGGAATGTTCTGTTGGAATGGATTGCTGAAGAATAGTTACCGAAATTTTATAAATGAAGAAGTGTAAAAAGAAGGAAGGAGCACAAAAATCATGAGAAAAGCCGGAGTATTAATGCCAGTTTCCGCACTTCCGTCCCGTATTGGTGCCGGAGAACTTGGAGAATCTGCATTCCAATTTATCGAGTTATTAAAGGAGAATCATGTAAAGATATGGCAGATACTGCCACTGAATCCGGTTGGCTATGGTAATTCCCCATACCAACCATACTCCTCCTGTGCAGGGGATGAGTTATATATCAGTCTTGATGCGCTTGCAGACGAAGGTCTGTTAAAGGAACATCCAAAGGAATTTCAAGAGAGAGCTACAAGAGTAGATTATGAGGCTGTCCGCCAGTACAGAGAGCCTTTCTTAAGAACTGCGTTTGATGTTTTTACAGAGAAAAAGGGACAGGAAGAAACAGCATATAAAGAATTTGCTTCACAGGAATGGGTATATGAGTATGGCGTGTTCCGCGCATTAAAGAAAGCAAATAACGGAGAATGCTGGAATGACTGGCCGGAAGAATATAGAACCTGGCCGGAGAACAGACAGAAGTTACCGGCAGAGGTGGAGACAGAGGCACAATATCAGATGTTCCTTCAGTATATTTTCTACACACAGTGGATGAAGGTGAAGAAGGCTGCAAACGATGCCGGAATCCAGATCATGGGAGATGTTCCTTTCTATGTGGGACAGGATTCCGTGGACGTATGGGGTGGAAAAGATAACTTTCTTCTTGATACAGATGGACGTCCGATCTTCATCGCCGGAGTACCGCCTGATTATTTCAGTGCTACAGGACAGAGATGGGGAAATCCGATCTATGACTGGGAGCATATGAAAGAACAGGATTACAGATTCTGGGTGGACAGGATTGGCTATAGCAACAAATTGTTTGATATTATAAGAATCGACCATTTTCGTGCATTTGACACATACTGGAAAATTCCGGCAGACTGCCCGACTGCTATTGACGGTGAATGGATCGAAGCACCAGGATATGAGGTCATTGATACACTTCAGAAAGAAATTCCGGGGTTAGATCTGGTGGCAGAGGATCTGGGCCTGCTTCGTCCGGAGGTTCTGATGCTGAAAGATCATTATCATCTGAAGGGAATGAAGATTCTGATCTTTTCCATAGAAACAGGTGGAAAGTATGCCCGCGATACCTTCGATGATGTGGAAAATATGATTTTCTACACAGGAACTCATGACAATGATACGATCATGCAGTGGTATGGAAAAATGAGTGTTGCAGCCAAAAGAAAAATCCGCCGGATGTTAAAGAGGGCGGGAGCATCACAGGGCTCTGTCAAGGACAGATTCCTGCAGTACACCATGCAGAATCAGGCAGAATATGCGATCATTCCGCTGGCAGATATTCTCGGAATTGGAAAAGAGGGACATATCAACACACCGGGAACCATTGGTTCTCCGAACTGGGAGTGGCATTTACCGGATTTTGTACAGGCCAAAAGGGAACTGCAGAAATTTGGCAGACTGATCGTGGATACGAAGCGATAAATTTTGGTGACTCCGTAATTTTCTTGGTTTGTTCATGAAAAATTCATTGTTTTCCATAACGGAAAGTGTTAGAATATACAAGTATTGTGTATTATAGTAAGTGTTTGTAATGTCCGCATGCTGCTGACATGTCTGCTGTGGACGGAGTGAACAGAAATTATTCCGCACAGCAGTAATTGTTATATGGCAGCAATGCTTGTATAAAAAAGAAATAAACAGGAGTAAAACCTAATATGAATATGTTTTCAAAAGTATTCGGGACCCGCAGCCAGCGAGAGGTTAAGCGTATCATGCCTCTGGTTGAGAAAATTGAGAGCCTGCGCCCGGACATGCAGAAGTTAAGCGACGAAGAACTCAGAGGAAAAACAAGAGAATTTAAGAAACGTCTTGAAGAGGGAGAGACACTGGATGATCTGCTTCCTGAGGCATTTGCGGTTGTACGTGAAGCCGGTAAGCGTGTTCTTGGAATGGAACATTTCCGTGTGCAGCTTATCGGTGGTATCATTCTCCATCAGGGACGTATCGCAGAGATGAGAACAGGTGAAGGTAAAACACTTGTCGCCACACTTCCGTCATATTTAAATGCACTGGAAGGCAAAGGTGTGCATGTCGTAACAGTCAACGATTACCTGGCTAAACGAGATGCGGAAGAAATGGGAAAGATCCATGAGTTTCTTGGCCTGACAGTCGGTGTTGTTTTAAATGATATGAAGCAGGATGAGCGTCGTGCTGCATACAACTGTGATGTTACCTATGTTACGAACAACGAACTCGGTTTCGATTATCTGCGTGACAACATGGTTATCTATAAAGAACAGCTGGTACAGAGAGATCTGCACTACTGTATCATCGATGAGGTCGACTCCATTCTTATCGACGAGGCACGTACCCCTCTGATCATTTCCGGACAGAGCGGTAAGTCAACCAAGTTATACGAGGCCTGCGATATCCTTGCTCAGCAGTTAGAGCGCGGTGAAGCCAGCCATGAGATGACCAAGATGGCAGCCATCATGGGTGAAGAAGTTATCGAGACAGGTGACTTCGTTGTAAATGAAAAAGATAAGATCGTAAACCTTACAGAGCAGGGCGTTCATAAGGTTGAGAAATTTTTCCATATTGAAAACCTGGCAGATCCGGAGAATCTGGAGATCCAGCATAATATTACACTTGCACTTCGCGCCCATAACCTGATGCATAAGGATCAGGATTATGTAGTTAAAGATGATGAAATCCTTATTGTTGATGAATTCACCGGACGTATCATGCCGGGACGCCGTTACTCAGATGGTCTTCATCAGGCAATCGAAGCGAAAGAGCATGTTAAGATCAAACGTGAGAGCAAGACTCTGGCAACCATCACTTTCCAGAACTTCTTTAATAAATATGATAAGAAGGGCGGTATGACCGGTACAGCTGTCACAGAGGAGAAAGAATTCCGTGATATCTATGCAATGGACGTTGTAGAGATCCCGACTAACAGACCGGTTATCCGAGTTGACCATGAAGATGCTGTTTATATGACAAAGAAAGAGAAATTCAACGCAGTTGTCAATGCTGTAGTGGAAGCTCATGCGAAACAGCAGCCTGTACTGGTCGGTACCATTACGATTGAAACTTCCGAGCTTCTCAGCCGTATGCTGAAGAGACAGGGAATCAAACATAATGTATTGAATGCCAAGTTCCATGAACTTGAGGCAGAGATTGTCTCACAGGCAGGTCAGGCAGGAGCAGTTACGATCGCCACTAACATGGCTGGTCGTGGTACAGATATCAAGCTGGATGATGTGGCAAGAAATGCAGGTGGTCTGATGATCATCGGTACAGAACGTCATGAGTCCAGACGTATTGATAATCAGCTTCGCGGACGTTCCGGACGTCAGGGAGATCCGGGTGAATCCCGTTTCTATATTTCCCTGGAAGATGACCTGATGCGTCTGTTCGGTTCTGAGAGACTGATGAAGATCTTTACATCCCTTGGTGTTGCAGAGAATGAACAGATTGAGCACAAGATGCTTTCCAATGCAATTGAGAAAGCTCAGGAGAAGATTGAGTTTAACAACTTTGGTATCCGTAAGAATCTTCTTGATTATGACCAGGTAAACAATGAACAGCGTGAGATCATCTACAAAGAACGTCGTCAGGTTCTCGACGGTGAGAATATGCGTGAAGCAATCTATAAGATGATTCAGGATACAGTGGATACTTATGTTGATATGTGTTTCTCTGATGATGTAGATTCTGAAGAGTGGGATCTGAATGAATTTAACGGTGTTCTTACTCCGATCATTCCGATCAGACCGCTTACAGCTGAGAGTGTAAAAGGCAAGAAACGCGATGAGATCAGACATGAACTGAAAGAAGAGGCAGTGAAGCTCTATGAAGAAAAAGAAGCAGAGTTCCCGGAACCGGAGCAGCTTCGTGAATTAGAGCGAGTTGTACTTCTGAAATGCATTGACAGCAAGTGGATGGATCACATTGATGATATGGAAATCCTTCGTCAGGGTATCGGACTTGCTGCTTATGGACAGAGAGATCCGGTTGTTGAATATAAAATGAGTGCATTTGATATGTTCAACGAAATGATCACATCCATTCAGGAAGATACTCTTCGTATGCTGTACCATGTACATGTAGAGCAGAAGATCGAGCGTGAACAGGTAGCTAAAGTTACCGGAACAAACAAGGATGACAGTGCCGGTCCTAAGAAACCGGTTCAGAGAAAAGAAATCAAAGTATATCCGAACGATCCCTGCCCATGTGGAAGCGGTAAGAAATACAAACAGTGCTGTGGACGTAAGAATAAGGCCTGACTCGTTTATCTCAGTTGAGAAGACTCCCATTTTTGTAAGTGGTGAGTTCATTACTACAGAGCGGGCAGTAATGATTTTGTAAACAGAACATTGTGAGCAGATCATGTCTGCTGCAAAATAAAAGGGCTGAATCATGAGGCCCTTTTATCGTGCACAAAAACACGTTAGCGCGTTGAATTGGCAGATTGTGAATATCTGTTTGAACTGTTCAGTACATCCACAGCTATGTGATTATGATTGATGAACAGTCACATAACAATTCCATAAAGGGGGAAAAACAGTATGAAAAGAGAGTCTTTCGGCTCACGCCTTGGTTTTATCCTGGTGTCAGCAGGATGTGCCATCGGTATTGGAAACGTGTGGAAGTTTCCGTATATCTGCGGGGAATATGGAGGCGCGGCCTTTATCCTGATCTACTTATGTTTTCTGGTTATTCTCGGTATTCCGGTTCTGGTAGCAGAATTTGCGGTAGGACGGGGAAGCCACACAAGTGTTGCGAAATGTTTTGACAAACTGGCACCTGCAGGAAGCTGCTGGAAGCCATTGAAATTTATTGGTATTATTGGATGTTATATGCTGATGATGTTTTACACAACAGTAGGAGGATGGATGATCTACTATTGTGTGAAGAGTCTGCGGGGAGATTTCGTTGGAGCGACTCCGGAAGCAGTAACACAGTCTTTTTCCGATATGCTGGGAAATGCACCGACGATGATGTTATGGATGGTGATCATCTGTCTGATCGGATTTGCAGTCTGTTTCATGGGATTGCAGAATGGTATTGAAAAAATCTCCAAAATAATGATGAGTGCACTGCTTATCATTATGGTGATCCTTGCGGTTCATTCAGTAATGATGGAAGGTGCGGGAGAAGGAATCCGCTTCTATCTGATTCCTGATTTTCAGAAGATTAAGGAAGCAGGAGTTGGTAATGTAGTATTTGCGGCATTGAGTCAGTCATTCTTTACATTATCCATTGGTATTGGTGCCATGCTGATCTTCGGAAGTTATCTGGACAAATCCAGAAGCCTTACCGGAGAGGCGGTAAGCATCACCGTACTCGATACTTTTGTTGCGCTGACAGCAGGATTTATCATTATTCCGGCATGCTTCTCCTATGGAATCCAGCCGGATGCAGGTCCAAGCCTTATCTTTATCACTCTGCCCAATATTTTTGCAAAGATGAGCGGAGGGGCTTTGTGGGGAAGTCTGTTCTTCCTGTTTCTGACATTTGCTGCGGTTTCAACGATCATTGCTGTATTTGAGAACCTGATCGTGTTTAATATGGAACTGTTTGGCTGGAACCGTAAAAAGAGTGTTGTTGTCTGCGCAGTTCTTGTTGTGGTCTTAAGTATTCCATGTGTGCTTGGATTCAATGTACTTTCCGGATTCCAGCCATTTGGAGATGGAAGCAATATCATGGATCTGGAAGACTTTATTGTTTCTAACAATCTTCTTCCTCTTGGAAGCCTTGGTTACCTTCTGTTTTGCACCAGAAAGAACGGATGGGGATGGGACAATTTCATTGCAGAGGTGAATGCCGGTACAGGTATGAAATTCCCGAAATGTCTGAAAAATTATGTTGCCTATGGAATTCCGGCGATTATCATTGTGATCTATCTGAAAGGTTACTATGATAAATTTGCAGGTCTGGGAACAGCAGCACTGGCCGGATGGATGATCGTTGCACTGGTACTGCTGGGATTCGTATTCTACTGTGCAACAGCGAAGAAGAAAGTGAAACAGTAAGCGGAGCGCGAATATCTGCATGACCTGAGAACAATAAAAGATGTAATTATGTCTGAGAAGAAAGATTTTTTCAGACATGGTTACATCTTTTTTGGAGTTATGAGCAAGTAGCGAAAGCGGATTGCGAATATCCGATTGACTACTCTGATGGGCTGGATTAAGATGCATTATTTTAGAGAATTGCTATAATGAGGCAGTTCTTCGCTGGGGGTGGTTTTAAACTGTTTACGGTATGCCCGGGAAAAAGTGCTGTATTCTGTGAACCCGCTTTCTTGTGCTGCTTTTGTCACAGGCATTCCATTTGAGATCAGAGTACGTGCCATAAGAAGCCGCTTATTTACAATATAATTATGAAGGGTATAGCCGGTTTCTTGTTTGAACTTCCGCATCAGGTGATACTTGCTTACATAATATTTTGCAGAAAGAGCTTCCACAGAAAGGTCTTCCTTCAGGTTATGGTTAATATACTGAAGAATGTTGGCAATCTGCGAGTCAAAGGTGTAGGATTTTTTATCAAAAATGTACTGCTTTTCCAGAAAGATACGGTTCAGATAAACCATAAACTGAAGAAAAAGTGACTGTGTCAGGATTTCCCTTCCATATTCATCGGATTTTGCGGAATTTTCCAGTTCAAACAGGATGTCTTTCATCTTTTCCTGAAGAGCAGAGTTCAGACGTACCAGATTATAGCTTCGGTCATTTGCTTTCTGGAAGCATTTCAGCAGTTCCTGCCAGGGAATATCGTTTTGGATCCAGAGAATGAAACGTTCATATGGAACAGAAGGATCAATCTCCGGGCGGTGGATGGCATGGCGGTTTACCAGAAGAATGTCCCATGGTTTCAGTTGATAAGCTTTTCCTTCTATATGATAGGCAGCTTTGCCGGAGATGAAGATAACTACCTTGTGAAAATCATGATAATGGTAAGAGAATTCCTTTCTGGTCTGGTCTTTAAGATGAAAAAGTCGGAATTGTTCGTTCAGGTATCCTGTTTTTTCTGTCTGATAGAACTGTTCTGATAATAACATATCTGCCTCCGATATCTGCAATGATTATTTAATCGAATCAAGCAAGTCCCCTGTGGAGATTGTGAAAAGAAATAAGCAGTGGAAAGTAATAAGCGGAGGGAAAAGTTTGATTCATGGTATAATCATATCATTTAATGCGCAAATGTACAATTATTACTAAGAATGTAACAAATAGTAACGAATATATTTTATAATTTCTGAGAAAATATGCTACAAAGATATTGACATTATTACACGATAATAGTATCATACAATTACAAAGTAATCGTAAAAACTTTGTAACTATTTCGAAATAGGGTAAAGAAATAGAAAACTGAACAGAGAGGAGTGATGCTGCTGTAAGGCTGTTATATCAGAGAACTGATATAATGGTCTTTTTTGTAACACTTACAGAGCATTTTTTGCAATATTTCAAGCATTTTACTCTATATACATGGTAAAAACAATAAAATATAATGAATACAAAGTCAGGATGTGATAAGAGAAAATTACCTGACACAAAATTTAACCGAATCAAGTAAGTCCCCTGCTTCAATTGCGAAGAGCAATAAGCAGTGGGTGGGGACTCAGACAAGTGGCGAAGTGAGTTGGAAAGATTGCCCGACAATTGATTATCGATGCAGATACAAAAGCGGGAAGTATCCGGGATTATAAATCAGAAGGAGAGATATGGTTATGGCAAATACAATTATTATGAGTAAATATCAGGGACTTGGAAACGATTATCTGATTCTTGATCCGAAGAAAAATCAGGTACAGCTTCAGGGAAAGAAGATTGCACTTCTCTGCCAGAGAGGATTTGGGCTTGGCGCTGACGGTGTGCTTTATGGACCGGTAGAAATTGATGGGAAATTGGGTGTGCGTATTTTTAACGCAGACGGAAGTGAATCTGCCATCAGTGGAAACGGCGTGCGTATTTTTGCCAAATATCTGATGGACAATGGATATATTACTGAGAAAAAATTTGACATTGAAACTATGTCAGGCAAGATTCATGTGGAATGCCTGAACAGTCGGGCAACGGAATTTACAGTAAACATGGGAAAACCATCTTTTATCTCCAGCGATATCCCTGTTTCCGGTGAAGTTCGTGAAGTAATTAAGGAGAATTTCGTATTTCATGGAAAAGAATACAAGGCTACCTGCCTGACAGTTGGTAATCCACACTGCATTATTTTTACTGACAATGTAAGTGCAGAAGCTGTAAAGAATCTGGGACCTTATGTGGAAAATGCAGATGAATTTCCGGAGAGAATGAACCTGCAGATCTGCCGTCAGGTCGACAAGGGAAATCTGGAAATTGAAATCTGGGAAAGAGGATCCGGATATACAAAGGCTTCCGGAACAGGAAGCTGTGCGGCAGCAGCGGCAGCCTATAAGCTGGGACTGGTGGAATCCCGTATTAATGTAAATCAGCCGGGCGGAATGATACAGATCGATATGGAAGAGGACGGAACTATCTATATGACAGGAACAGTGGGATATATTGCAGATATAAGTGTTGCAGAGAGCTTCTTCTCATAAATTACACAGGTTTTATGTGTAATTCTTTGTTTGTAATTTGCTTAAAGATATGTTATTATTTTAAACGAATTATTTATCAGGACTGCTATAATCTATAGCAATTCAGTCGGTTATCCACAGGGAGTCCGACAGAGAATATTTATAATAAGAAAGTGGGTGAAGCTGTGGTTGAATTAGACCAGTTCAAGAGCATTCTTGCGACTTATACAGAACCATTAGTGGAAGTGAGGGATTCACTTTGACCTGGCTAACAAAGAGCAGAAGGTCGAAGAATTAGAGCGCGAAATGGAAGCGCCTGATTTCTGGGATGATGCAGAAGTTTCCCAGAAGAAAATGAAAGAATTAAAAGACATGAAAGATGATATGGAGACCTATCAGAATCTGGTTACACAGATGGAAGATATGGAAACCATGATCGAGATGGGATATGAGGAGAACGATCCTGCACTGATTCCTGAGATTCAGGAAATGCTGGATGAGTTTCAGAAGGATTTTGACAATATCCGTATCAAGACACTTCTTTCCGGAGAATATGACAGTGAGAATGCTATCATTAAGCTGAATGCAGGTGCAGGCGGAACAGAGGCCTGTGACTGGTGCGGTATGCTTTACCGTATGTACAGCCGTTGGGCAGATAAGAAAGGATTTACCCTGGAAGTGTTGGATTATCTGGACGGCGATGAGGCAGGTATCAAATCTGTTACTTTCCAGGTAAACGGAACAAATGCTTACGGTTATCTGAAATCAGAGAAGGGAGTTCACCGTCTGGTGCGTATTTCTCCTTTCAATGCAGCAGGTAAGCGACAGACATCTTTTGTATCCTGTGATGTTATGCCGGATATCAAGAAGGATCTGGATGTAGAGATCAATGACGATGAGATCCGTATTGATACTTATCGAAGCAGTGGTGCCGGCGGTCAGCATATCAACAAGACATCATCTGCCATCCGTATCACACATTATCCTACCGGAATCGTGGTACAGTGTCAGAATGAACGTTCTCAGCACATGAATAAAGATAAAGCCATGCAGATGCTGAAAGCCAAGCTGTATCTTCTCAAGCAGCAGGAGGCAGAGGAAAAACTCTCCGGTATCCGTGGTGAGGTGACAGATATCGGATGGGGAAATCAGATCCGTTCTTATGTTATGCAGCCATATACCATGGTAAAGGATCATCGTACAAACGAGGAGACCGGAAATGTGGATGCAGTACTTGACGGAGGAATTGATATTTTCATCAATGCATATCTGAAATGGATCGCACTGAAGAAATAAAAGAATAAAAAAGGCTGTCTGAAATCAGGACAGCCTTTTTCGTGTTGAGGCATAATGATTTTACACAATGATTCAGCAGAATATATTTCTTGCGTATTTTTGTGTGGTGTGATAATATATCCAGTGTGTAAAAACAAATGTCTTTAAAGAACGGACAGGTAAAGTGATATGCAGAAACCAGTAACAGAGAAAAAGAAATATTTTGTAGTGAGAGAACGTGCGGTTCCGGAAGTCCTGCTGAAGGTTGTGGAGGCAAAGAAGCTTCTGGACTCCGGCAAAGTGGACACTGTACAGGATGCAGCAGAGCGCACAGGAATCAGCAGAAGCTCTTTCTACAAATACAAAGATGATATTTTTCCATTTCATGAAGAGACAAGGGGAAAGACGATCACCTTTATTATCCAGATGGATGATGAACCGGGGCTTTTGTCGGTTGTCCTGCAGACGATTGCACGGTTTCATGGAAACATTCTCACCATTCATCAGAGTATTCCTATCAATGGGGTTGCCACACTTACTCTGAGTGTGGACATTCTTCCGGGCGAGGGGGATGCAGAAGCAATGGTAGAGACGATTGAACAGAATGAAGGAATTCATTATCTGAAAATATTAGGCAGGGAGTAAAAGAAAATGATCAATGTAGCAATTTTAGGATATGGCACAGTTGGAAGCGGTGTATTTGAAGTATTAAATGAAAATAAAGAGAGCATTTCCAGACGTGCCGGACAGGAACTTCATGTAAAATATGTTCTGGATCTTCGTGATTTTCCGGGACAGCCGGTAGAGAAGGTTCTGGTCCATGATTATGAACAGATCGTCAGTGATCCGGAAGTAGATATTGTAGTAGAGGTTATGGGCGGTGTGGAGCCTGCTTATACTTTTGTAAAGAAGGCACTTCTGGCAGGAAAAAATGTCTGCACTTCCAATAAGGCTCTGGTTGCAAAGCATGGCCGCGAGCTGATGGATATTGCAAAGGAAAAGAGCATTAATTTCTTATTTGAAGCAAGCTGTGGCGGCGGAATCCCGATCATTCGTGTCATCAATTCTTCCCTTACAGGAGATGAGATTGACGAAGTAACAGGTATCCTGAACGGAACTACCAACTACATGCTTTATAAGATGAGCACAGAAGGCTGTGAATTTGACACTGTATTAAAGGAAGCACAGCAGAAGGGTTATGCAGAGGCAGATCCTACCGCCGACGTGGAAGGATACGATGCATGCCGTAAGATCGCAATCCTTTCCTCTCTTGCTTATGAGAGATATTTTGATTTTGAAGATATTTATACAGAGGGAATTACAAAGATCACACCTGAAGATATGGAGTATGCTGCGAAGCTTGGCAGAACCATCAAACTTCTTGGAACCAGCCGCAGACTGGCAGACGGAACCTGTTATGCAATGGTAGCACCGTTTATGCTCGGCCAGAACAGCCCTCTTTACAGTGTAAATGATGTGTTTAATGCAGTATTTGTACATGGAAATATGCTTGGAGATGCCATGTTCTATGGAAGCGGTGCAGGTAAACTGCCTACAGCAAGTGCTGTAGTTGGTGATATTGTGGATGCCGCAAAACATCTCCATGTTAATATTGTGACAAACTGGAATAGCACTCCGGCAGTACTGAAACCACTGGATGAAGTGACAGGAAAGTTTTTTGTGAGAATCAAAAAAGAAGCAGCAGAAGAAGCGAAGAAGGTATTTGGTGATGTTGAGATCATCAGCCTGGGACAGCTTCCGCAGGAATGTGCATTTATCACTGATGAAATGACACAGGGAGCATTTGAAGAGAAACTGGCTCAGATCGGAGATCAGGTACTTGCAAAGATTCGAGTTAAAGATTGATAAACTGACAGATTTCGTGTATCATATAGTGTGCCTGATAAGGTAGACACTGATACAATACTTCAGATAAATATTTGTACAGTGATTACTGTAAACAGAACAGGAAAGGGAAGATATGAGAATCTTCTCTTTCCTGTAAACTTATTATGGAGGAAGTAAAACAATGTTGATTGTCAAGAAATTTGGCGGTACATCGGTTGCAAATAAAGAACGTATCTTTAATGTTGCCAGCCGCTGTATAGAAGAGTACAGAAAAGGAAATGACGTGGTTGTCGTTCTGTCCGCAATGGGGAAATATACGGATGAACTGATCACCATGGCAAGGGATGTCAATGAGAAACCGCCGAAAAGAGAGATGGATATGCTCTTTACCATCGGAGAACAGATGTCTGTTGCACTGATGGCAATGGCGATGGATAAACTGGGAGTTCCTGCGGTTTCCCTGAATGCTTTTCAGGTTTCCATGCATACGACAAGCAGTCATGGAAATGCACGTTTAAAAAGAATTGATACAGAGCGTATCAGAAGAGAGCTGGACAGCAAAAAGATTGTAATAGTTACCGGCTTCCAGGGAGTTGACAAGTATGATGATTATACGACTCTTGGAAGAGGCGGTTCTGACACAACAGCGGTTGCTCTTGCGGCTGCTCTTCATGCAGATGCCTGTGAAATCTATACAGATGTAGATGGTGTTTACACAGCAGATCCGCGTAAGGTTCCGAAAGCAAGAAAGCTCAAAGAGATCACTTACGATGAAATGCTTGACCTTGCGACTCTCGGGGCAGGTGTGCTTCACAACCGTTCTGTGGAGATGGCGAAGAAATATGGCGTGCCGCTTGTGGTACGTTCAAGTTTAAACAACAGTGAAGGAACTGTGGTAAAGGAGGAAGTTACAGTGGAGAGAATGTTGATCAGCGGTGTTGCGCTGGATACAGATGCAGTGAGAATCGCGGTAATCGGATTAAAGGATGAGCCGGGTGTGGCTTTTAAATTATTTGATACCCTTGCGAAGAAGAATATTAATGTAGATGTTATCCTGCAGTCTATCGGACGTGCGGGCAGAAAGGATATTTCCTTCACAGTCGATGGAAATGATCTGGATGATGCAGTTGCAGTTCTGGATGCAAATCAGGCAAGACTTGGATTTGCAGAGCTTCATTCTGAGAGAAATATTGCGAAGCTTTCCATCGTAGGTGCAGGAATGATGAGTAATCCCGGAGTAGCAGCAAAGATGTTTGAGAGCCTCTATAATGAGGGCGTAAACATCAATATGATCTCTACATCCGAGATTCGTGTGACAGTTCTGATCAATGAAAAGGACGGAGTGCGCGCAATGAATGCAGTACATGATACCTTTGGTCTGGCAGACTGATTTAGGAGAAATACATGACATCGAGACGTGAATTGAAAAAACTATGCGAAGCAGGCTATGTCAGGAAAATATGGGATACTGATCCTGGCGTTTGTTGCAGTTCAGGCACTGGCTCTGATCAGCAGCATGATATCCTCGGCTTTATTTCCGGGAGAGGAAACAATTGATATTGTGTTGTCGTATGCATTTACATTTATTATGACTTTGCTGATCAATGTGGTCGCGGCAGGTATGAATTATATGTATCTGAATATTGCCAGAGGGAAAGTATATTCATTAAATGACCTGTTTTATTTTTACAGACATCATCCGGACAGAGTGATCGTTGCCGGATTTTTTATGGCAGTACTGAATCTGCTTACCATGCTGCCCTATACGATTTACAGTAATGCGAATCTTCCGGGTGAAGATGCTTCCGTGGAGGTGCTGATCACCTGGCTGTATACAGGGGTTGTTCTGATGATCGTAGGAATGATTGTTTATCAGATTCTGGTCATTCCTCTGGAGATGACTTATTATATTCTGGCAGATAAGCCGGAATTGAAAAGTACAGAGGCTATGAAAGAGAGTCTGGAGATGATGCATGGAAACTTCGGAAGATATCTTATGCTGAAGATAAGCTTTATCCCATTGATGTTTCTTTCTGTTTTTACGTTCTATATTGCACTTTTGTGGGTATTTCCATATATGGCCATGACAGAAGTAATGTTCTATCGTGATCTGACAGGGGAGCTTAAAGTGCAGAAAGAGGAAGAAGAACGTGTGGCACGAGACTATGTGAATCCTATGTTTGACAGCTATTCACAGAGTGAACAGCCACAGGAAGATCAGACGCATCCGCAGCAGTTCTGGAGTGTGACAGGTGATTCATCAGTGGCTTCGGATGAGAACAAAGAAGTGCAGAATAATGCAGCAAGTGAGAATACCCAGGATAGTTTGTATGGTTCTGTGGAAAATAATAGAACGACACAGGATAACCCATATGATTCTTCAGAGAGTAAAGAAGTACAGGACAGCCTGCAGAGTCAGACAATTCCGGAAGAGGAAGAAGATAACGAACCAAAACCATGGGATGAATACTTCAATAGCTTGAAATAAAATCATAATATGAAAGACCTTTAACTGACACAATGTAAAAATGTTGATAAAGGTCTTTTTTATTTTATTAATTTGGTTTTACTGAATTTTCTCATTTATAATGGTGGAAAAAGCTTATACGTAAATGGTATAATAGGAATAATTGCTGGTAGCATAAATATATTTGAGGAAGGTTTTTACAATTATGAACACAAATGAAATCAGTGGAAAACGTCAGATGGAGTTTCTGGCGGAGTTTGATTATATCAGAGAGGCAGGAACTGTAGGAGAGGAAAAAGCAGCAACGATTATTCAGGAAACATTGAATAGTTTTGGTGTGGAGAACCATCTGGAAGAGTTTTGTTTTGAAACTTTTCAGGTAAAAAAGGCGAAGCTTACGATAACGGAACCATATGCAAAAGAATACATCGTAACCGGATATGGAAGATGTGCCAATACAGATGAGAATGGACGGAATGAATCTTTTTTGTATGTGGAGAATGCTGATGAGATCAGCCTCGCAAATGCCAGAGGAAAAATTGTTATGGTAAATGACCCGGTAAGAAAGGAACTGTACCAGAAACTGGTGAAAGCAGGTGTAGCCGGTTTTATCAGTATTGCCGGTTCCCCATTGGACGAGGGCGTAGATTTGACACCGCGTGCATACAGCTTACCGAAGAATCTGCCAGGTGAAGAGAAAAAAGCAGCCGGGATAGAAGCGGCAAATTACGATAACAGAATTCCGGGTGTAAGCATTCATTATAAAGATGCTGTCGAACTAGTGACAAGAGGGGCAGCTAAGGCTTGCCTGTTCGTAGAACAGGAGACAGTGACACGTACATCCCGAAATGTAGTGGCACGAATCAAAGGAACAGATAAAGCAGAGGAGATCCTGACTCTTACTGCACACTATGATTCCGTACCGGAGGGACCTGGTGCTTACGATAATATGTCCGGTGCCGCGATCATCATGGAACTTTGCAGATATTTCAAAGAACACAGACCACGCAGAACAATGGAATTCGTATGGTTTGGTGCAGAAGAGAAAGGTCTGCTTGGAAGTCAGAACTATATTAAAGAACATGAAACAGAACTTCCGGCTCATCGTTTCAATATGAATGTAGACCTCGCAGGACAGCTTGTGGGCGGAACGGTTGTAGGAGTGACAGGTGATGCGTCAATCTGCAATATGATTACATATATGGCTCATGAGACAGGAATCGGCATGTCTACAAAGAATCAGATCTGGGGAAGCGATTCTAACACCTTTGCATGGAAAGGTATTCCGGCTATGACATTAAACAGGGATGGATTTGGCATGCATACACGTCATGATACCATTGCACTGCTGTCGGACTGGTCGTTGGAGAGAAGCGCGATTTTACTGGGGCATATCGCGGACAGACTGGGAAACATCGAAATTTTTCCGTTTGAACGGAAAGTGCCGGAAGAGTTTATCAGACAGCTGGATGAATATTTTGGCTAATGTTATTCCGGCAGTATGTATCATATTGGCAGAATCAATCCCACACTTGACAAATGAACGCCAGATTGATACCCTATCACAAGAGCGTTTTTTATGCTATAGAAGAAAAACAATGTGGATGCAAGGGTCGATTACACGTATCTGCATTCTGAAAAGCAACAAGAGGAGATAAAAAATTAATGGATATTATTCAGGTAATCACACAGGAATTGAAGGTGGAGAAATGGCAGGTAGAAGCCGCAGTCAAATTAATTGACGAAGGCAACACCATCCCATTCATTTCCCGATACAGAAAAGAAGCAACAGGTTCCCTTAATGATGAGCAGCTTCGTGCACTCTTTGAGAGACTGACGTATCTGAGAAATCTGGAAGATAAGAAGAATCAGGTATTAAAGAGCATCGAAGACCAGGGCAAGCTGACTGAGGAACTGAAGAAACAGATTCTGGATGCCCAGACACTGGTTGTAGTAGAGGACTTATACAGACCATATCGCCCGAAACGCCGTACCCGTGCGACAATTGCCAAAGAGAAAGGGCTGGAACCACTGGCAGATATCATTCTTCTGCAGATGACAGACAAGCCGGTAGAAGAGGAAGCCAAGGCATACGTCTCCGAAGAAAAGGGTGTTAAGAATGTTGCAGAAGCATTGAATGGAGCTAAAGATATTATTGCAGAGCGTATTTCCGATGAAGCAGACTATCGTATCTACATCCGTAACCTGACAACAAAGAACGGAAGTATTTCTTCCACAGCAAAGAATGCGGAAACTCAGTCCGTATATGAAATGTATTATGAATTTGAGGAGCCGGTCAGGAAACTGGCAGGACACCGTATTCTTGCGTTAAACCGTGGTGAGAAAGAGAAATTTATCACTGTTAAAGTAAATGCACCGGAGGAAGACATCCTTCGTTATTTGAATAAGAGAGTGATCAAAAAAGACAACCCGAATACAACTCCGATTCTGAAAGCAGTTGTAGAAGACAGTTACAAACGTCTGATCGGACCGGCTATCGAGCGAGAAATCCGCAGTGATCTTACTGATAAGGCAGAAGACGGCGCGATCCATGTATTCGGCAAGAATCTGGAACAGCTTCTGATGCAGCCTCCAATCGCAGGCAAAGTCGTACTTGGATGGGACCCTGCGTTCCGTACAGGCTGTAAGCTGGCAGTTGTAGATGCAACAGGTAAAGTTCTGGATACAACAGTTGTTTATCCCACAGCTCCGACTACTGAGAAAAAGATCCGTGCTGCCAAGGATACAGTGGAAGGTATGATCGAAAAATACGGTGTATCCCTTATTTCAGTAGGAAACGGTACAGCATGTCGTGAATCCGAGCAGGTGATCGTAGATATGCTCAAAGAAATCCCGGAAAAAATCGGTGCAGTATGTTATCACAAATGAGGCAGGAGCATCTGTGTATTCTGCAAGCAAACTGGCTACAGAGGAATTCCCGAACTTTGATGTAGGACAGAGAAGTGCGGCTTCCATTGCAAGACGTGTACAGGATCCGCTTGCAGAACTGGTTAAGATTGATCCGAAATCTATCGGTGTGGGTCAGTATCAGCATGATATGAACCAGAAGAAACTGGATGAAGCATTAAGCGGCGTTGTAGAAGACAGCGTAAATAAAGTTGGTGTAGATTTAAATACAGCATCTGCATCTCTGCTTGAGTATATTTCCGGTATCAGCAAAGCAATTGCCAAAAATATCGTAGCTTACAGAGAAGAGAACGGTCAGTTTACAGACAGAAAAGAACTTCTCAAAGTAGCGAAATTAGGACCGAAGGCATTTGAACAGTGTGCAGGTTTCATGCGTATTTCAGGTGGAAAGAATCCTCTGGATGCAACAAGTGTACATCCTGAGAGCTATGAAGCAGCATCTGCACTTCTTTCAAAACTTGGATATAAGCCAAATGATGTTGTGGCAGGAAATCTCCTTGGACTTTCCCTGCAGGTAAAAGACTATAAGAAGATGGCAGCAGAACTGGGAATCGGTGAGATCACACTTCGTGATATTGTGAAGGAACTGGAGAAACCGGCAAGAGATCCTCGTGATGACATGCCGAAACCGATCCTTCGTTCAGACGTTCTTGAAATGAAAGATCTGAAAGAAGGAATGGTGCTGAAGGGAACTGTCCGTAATGTTATTGATTTCGGTGCATTTGTAGATATCGGTGTACATCAGGACGGTCTGGTGCACATTTCCGAGATGACAGAGAGATTTATCAAACATCCTCTGGAAGCGGTGAGTGTAGGGGATATCGTAGATGTAAGAGTAATCGGAGTTGATATGAAGGAAAAAACGTATCAGCTTATCCATGAAAGGATTAAATAAATAACATCAATAAAACAGGGATTACCACTGCAGACCGGATATCTGCAGGAGTGATCCCTGATTTTTGGGGGTACTGCTGTCTGCAGTAACAGTTATTCTGTTTCCCGGTGTGATGTGAGGTGTTCTTCAAGGCTGCGTGCTGCAATGCTCTGTGGCCCTTTTTACATTGCGGATCAGACAGATCTTTCTTTCAGGAAGAGGCTCTTCAATGGGAATCTGGACGAATTTTCCCCTGAGCAATATGTTCAGCAGCAAGCTCTTCAGGGAAGAATCCGATTCCCAGGTTGTGCTGCACCATAGGGGAAAATCTGGTCAGTAGTTGCCACTTCCATATCAGGTGAGAAGGGAAGGTTATGGCGCATAAAATACTGTGTATATAATTCTCTTGTACTGCTTCCGGGAGCAATCCCGATCAGAGGGATATCCTGCAGATCCTGAAGACAGTGTTTGTTGGAAGCTGTTTCCGCATATTCCTCTCCACCTATAAGGATCTCGCGGAAAGAATAGAGGGGAATTCTCTGAAGTGGCTTTTTTCAGAGCGACAGGTGTGGTAACTACTGCAAAGTCTACCAGACCGTTTTCCAGTGCCTGAACTGCCTGTGGTGTGGAATGATTAGAAATCCTCAGCTTCACATGTGGATAACGGTGATGAAAGACTTCCAGTTCGTTCAGCAGGAATAAACGCAGTGCGATTTCACTGGCACCAATATTTACAAGTCCGCTTTCCAGACCTTTATCTTTGAGAAGTTCATTTTCTCCTGATACAAGCTGTTCTATTGCAATTGATACATGTTCAAAAAGTCTTTCTCCTTCAATGGTCAGCTGTACTCCGCGATTGGAACGGATAAAAAGTTTACATCCCAGCTCATTCTCCAGAATATTCATACACCGGGTAATGTTAGGCTGATTGTTTCCCATAACGTCGGCTGCTTTGGAAAAACTCTTATACTGGGCAACATAGTCAAAAAATACGATAATAATCAAGAATCATGATACAGTCGGCTCCTTATGCTATATAAAAATAGAATATCTGATATAGCAAAAATAACGTTTGTATATCAATGTGTGAATCAGTATAATACGACTGGGTCTAAAAAAATCAATATAAAAGTCCTGACAATAGGACGGAGACCAAAAGGAAAGGGAGATTACCGAATATGACAACAGCGAATAAGACAATTAAGATTAATGACGTGGAGGCAGCAAAGAAACTGGTCAGTGCGGCAGTCAGATGTCCATTTGATATTGATATTGTATTTAAAGGAAAAATTTTTATTGATGCCAAATCTATTCTCGGAGTATTAAGTCTTGGCGTGGAAGAACCTCTGGAACTTAAATATGATGGCTATGATGAAGATTTTGAATCAGTGATCGCAGGTCTGGCATGTTAAGATTAAAGAAAGGAATTCACAGGTGCAGATGACATCTACAAATCTTCTATATATTTATGTGATTATCATTAATGTAGTCACACTTTTTATCTATGGCTTGGATAAAAGCAGGGCAAAAGCCGGACAGTGGCGCATATCGGAAGCGCAGCTGATATTTCTGGCGGTGATCGGAGGGTCGGTGGGAGCTCTGGCCGGTATGAAGGTATTTCATCATAAAACAAGAAAGCCGAAATTTAAGACAGGAGTTCCGGCGATACTGATTATTCAACTAATTATTTATTTTCTGTTTTTGTGAAATGAGGGGATTATTCTGCGCTTATAGCAATCCTTATAAATAATGCATATTGATTTTAGCTCATCAGAGCGTGAAATCCTGTGTCAGTAAAGCGGATATATTGTCCGCTTTCTTTTTTGTCCGGATTATGACATTGCTATAGGCGGATAAAATTGATTGTTACAGAGAATGAGGTATGTTATGCTACTCTTATATGAGAATTGCGGAATCTGCAAAGCAGCGGAGTAATTCGTAGATATCAAGTCAGGGGAAAGACATCTTTTAACCCTGATATTATATGAAAAGCTGCCTGTTAAATGAAAGAAGGGCAGAAAAATAATACATGACAAAATATAAGAGAGCAGGTGAAAAATATTGGAACAGGAAATTCAGGAGGCAAAAAGTTTATATTACGGCTATAAGCAGTATTTTTCAGACTATCTTCCGGCTTTGACGAAACTGGGGCTGAAAGTAGTAATGGCATTGCTGGTATTTGTGGGCGGGCGCAAAGTGATCCAGTGGTTTGTTTCTTTCATAAAGAAGTCCATGGAGCGTGCGTCTGTAGACAAAGGTGTGATCCAGTTTACAGGGTCGCTGTTGAGAATTGTACTTTACATTTTGCTGGTATTTAGCATTGCCACTCATTTTGGTGTAAAGGAATCCTCTATTGCAGCACTGCTTGGTACTGCCGGTGTAACGGTAGGTCTTGCATTGCAGGGCGGCCTTGCAAATATCGCAGGCGGGATCATGCTTCTGATCTTCAAACCATTTCAGGTGGGGGATTATATCATTATCGCACAGCAGAATGGGTGCGAAGGAACTGTATACAAAAGTAGAAATCTGTTATACAACTCTGATTTCCATAGATAACAAACACATTGTAATCCCAAATGGAACGCTGTCCGGCAGCATTATTACAAATGTAACTGCCAGAGATCTTCGTAAGCTGGAGATCAAAGTAGGAATTTCTTATGATTCAGACATTAAGAAAGCAAAAGCAATCCTGGAAGAAATCCTTCATAATGATGAAGATACGAAAGACGACCAGGGAATGGTGGTGTTTGTAGATGAGCTTGGAGAGAGCGCAGTGGTCATGGGCCTGCGTGTGTGGGTGGCTACGGAGAAATACTGGCCTGCCAGGTGGCGGCTTAATGAACTGATCAAAGAAGCATTTGATGCAAACGGAATTGAAATCCCGTACAATCAGTTACAGGTTCATGTGAAGAAACAGATCTGATAATAGCCAAATAATACCAAACAAGAATAAATAATCCTTAATTCATAGTGATTTATACCAATTTCATTGTCAAATATTGGTATAATACCACCAAAATAATATAAAATACGACAAAATAATTGACAATACGACAACAGATTGCTATACTGGAGTCAAGTTAAACAACAAAGTGTTTTTATGAAGATGCAAAGGCGCATGTAAGTAAATGGATTGCTGCACGATTTTTATACATTGCAAAGATGCAAAAATATAAAAACACTTTTTTTGTACCCCAAATTAACTTCGTGATTGTAACTAAGTAACAATGTACAGAAAGAAAAGGAGAGAAAACTATGAAAATGTACAAAAAAGTTATGGCAGCAGCTCTTGCAGGAGTAATGACAGTTTCCATGTCCGCTACAGCATTTGCAGCAGATGATGACGGCTATATTCTCAAAGCCACAAATGAAGATTCCAAATCATCCGACAATGATCTGGTGATCGCAATCGAAGGAAGCGTAAGCTCCATGGATCCGGCAAACATTCCGGATACAAACGCAATCTCTGCTACACGTGGTGTATACGAGACACTGGTTTCTTTTGATGAGAACCAGGAATTAACAGGCAAACTTGCTGAAGCATGGGAAGTTTCCGATGACTCTCTTACTTATACTTTCAAACTTCGTCAGGGCGTTAAATTCCAGGACGGAACAGACTTCAATGCAGCAGCAGTTAAAGCAAACTACGATCGTGTAGTTAACAAAGACAACAACCTTCGTCAGAGAAGAACATTTATCGTAACTAACGAAGACGGATCTGAAACACCTCGTGTAGACAGCATTGAAACACCGGATGATTACACACTGGTTATCAAACTGACACAGGCATGGGCACCATTTATCAACCGTCTGACACAGTTCTGTATCATCAGCCCTGCAGCTCTTGAAGAGTATGGCAATGATATCATGAACCATCCATGCGGAACCGGCCCATATGTATGTACAGAATGGGAAGAAGGCGACCACACAAGCTTCGAGCGCAATGATGATTACTGGGGAGACAAACCGGGCGTTGACACTGTAGCAATCAAAGAAGTTCCGGAAGCAGGTGCACGTACAGCTATGCTTCAGACAGGTGAGGCAGATTTCATCTATCCTACACCATCTGACCAGATTGAAGCAATCAAAGGAACAGACGATGTAAACATCCTTACAACAGACTCCAACATCATGAGATATGTAACTCTGAACATGGATCTGGAACAGCTTTCTGATGTAAAAGTACGTCAGGCTATGAACTATGCGATCGACAAAGATGCATACATCCAGTTAATGTATTCCGGATACGGAAAACCGGCTACATCTGTAGTTCCATCTATCATCGGTGGATATGAAGAACAGGAAGCTTACACATATGATGTAGACAAAGCAAAAGAACTTATGAAAGAAGCCGGATACGAAGACGGATTCAAACTTACTCTGTGGGGCGATAACACAACACAGGAAATCAAAGGTATGACATTTATTTCCCAGCAGCTTGCTCAGATCGGTATCGAAGTTGACGTTCAGCCAATGGAGCCTGCAACTGTAAGTGACAAGATTTATGTTGACAAAGAAGATGCTGAGATCAATATGTGGTATGTAAACTGGTCTGCATCTGACTTCACAATGGATGGTTCTTTACGTTCCCTGCTTTACAGCACAATGTGCCCTCCGACAAGTGCAAACACAGCATACTTCAATGACGCTGATTTTGATAAAGATATGGACGAAGGTCTTGCAACAGCTAACGAGGAAGAGCAGGCTAAATACTATGGCGATGCTCAGAAGATTGCATGGGAAGCATGCCCATGGTTATTCCTTGGCAATGACCAGATCATCTATTCTACAAAATCTTATCTGTCTGGCGTATATGTATCTCCGGACGGAGCATTTAACTTCGCAAATGCAACTTTAGCACAGTAAGTAATGGGGTTGAGAACAGGCTGCGAAGAACATAAATCTGGCTGCCTGATCTGAAATTGCAGCAATTCCATAAAATACTGCCGATACGGCAGTATGAATACAGGACAAAGATGTTCGAACCGGAGAACTGCCATAAGATTTACTATGGCAGTTCTCTGACTATAAAGCATCAAATATAAACAACAGGTAAGAAAATAATAAGGAGGAAAAATATGGGACGTTATTTAGGTAAACGTTTGGCAAGTACGATCCCGCTGCTTCTGGTTATCTCATTTGTAGTATTTATGTTTATCCATATGATTCCCGGTGATCCGGCAAGACTGGTAGCCGGTCAGGATGCAACAAAGGAAGATGTGGCAGTTGTACGTGAACAGCTGGGACTGGATGAGCCATTACTTGTACAGTATGGTAAATATATGAAAGGTCTTTTTACAGGAGATCTGGGAAGCTCTATCAAAAACGGTAAAACCGTAGTAGAGACAATCGCACCAAGACTGAAACCAACTATCATGCTGACATTCTCATCCATGATATGGGCTGCAATCATCGGTATTGCAATCGGTATCATCGCTGCCGTATTTCATGGCAGAATTCTTGATTATGTAGGTATGATCATAGCAATCGCAGGTATATCTGTTCCAAGCTTCTGGTTAGGTCTGGAATTAATCCAGCTTTTCTCAGTAAGCCTGGGATGGCTTCCAACCAGTGGACTGGAAACCTGGAAGAGCTATATTCTTCCATCACTTACAATGGGAGCAGGAATCATGGCCGTACTTGCCAGATTCTCCAGATCTTCCATGCTTGAGACTATGCGTGAGGACTATGTGCGTACTGCACGTGCCAAAGGTCTTTCTGAATCACTGGTTGTTATGCGCCATGCATTTAAGAACTCTCTGATCGAGATCGTAACAGTAGCCGGACTTCAGATCGGTGGTCTCCTTTCCGGATCTGTTATGGCAGAGACGGTATTCTCCATACCCGGACTTGGACGTCTTCTGGTAGACTCCATCCAGATGAGAGATTACAAAGTTGTTCAGGCATTACTTCTGTTCTTTGCTACAGAATATATCCTGATCAACCTGATCGTAGATGTTCTTTATGGCGTGATTAACCCAAGAGTACGTTATGAATAGAGGAGGAGAGAAGATGGCAGATAAGAACACAACATCAAACATTAACCTTGCTGCTGCCGAAGAACTCCCTAAGGCACAGAGCAAGTTCAAAGAATTTGTCAAGAAATTCATGAAGAGAAAAACAGCAGTGATTTCTCTGGCATTTATAGTATTTATTATCTTAATGGCAATCATCGGACCGTATGTAGTTCCGTATGATCCGCAGGCACCGGATTACACAGCTATGATGCAGGGGCCAAGCGCAGCCCACATCTGGGGAACCAATGAATACGGACAGGATGTTTTCTCACGTCTGATGGTTGGTACCAGACTTTCTCTTACATGTGCGCTGACAGCGACGATCATTGGTACGGCTATCGGTGTTGTTCTCGGACTGATCGCAGGTTTCTACGGCGGAATTATCGATTCCCTGATTATGAGATGCTGTGATGTACTTTTCGCTTTCCCTGATATCCTGCTGGCTATCGCAGTTGTTGCCATCATCGGACAGGGTATGGTAAACGTTATGATCGCAGTTGCGGTATTTACAGTGCCGTCCTTCGCACGAATCATACGAAGCGCGACGATTTCCGTAAAGCAGGCTCCTTATGTAGAGGTTGCCCGTTCCCTGGGATGTTCAAACACAAGAATCCTGTTTGTACATATTTTCCCTGGTACGATCCAGTCTATGATCGTTAACTTTACCATGCGTGTAGGTACTGCAATCCTTGCTGCATCATCCTTAAGCTTCCTGGGATTCGGTGCAAACGTTACAGAGCCTGACTGGGGTTCCATGCTTTCCACAGGACGTAACTATCTGAATACAGCTCCTCACATGGTACTGTTCCCTGGTATTCTGATCTTCCTTACAGTTCTGGCATTCAACCTGCTGGGCGACGGTCTCAGAGATACCCTGGATCCAAAGATGAACTAGGAGGAAGAAACCATGGCAGAAAAATTATTAGAAGTAAAAACCTCCGTACGGAGTTTAAAAGAGATAAAACATGGGTGACAGCAGTTAATAATGTAAGTTTCTCCATTCAGCCAGGTGAGATTCTTGGTCTGGTAGGAGAGTCCGGATGCGGTAAATCCGTAACCTCCCTTTCCATTATGAAACTTCTGGCACGTAACAGTAAGATTTCCAACGGTGAGATCCTGCTTAATGGCAAGGATCTTCTCAAAGAAGATAAAAAAGGCATGAGAAAGATCAGAGGACGTGAAGTTGCCATGATCTTCCAGGAGCCGATGAACTCTCTGAACCCATGTATGAGAATTGAGAAACAGCTGACAGAAGCAATCCTGCTCCATAACAATTTCTCGAAAAGAAGAAGCGCACAACAGAGCATTCGAAGTACTGAAATCAGTAGGTATCCCTGAACCGGATATGACATTAAAGAGTTATCCGCACCAGCTTTCAGGCGGTATGTGCCAGCGTGTTATGATTGCTATGGCAATGTCCTGTGAGCCGGAGCTTCTTATTGCGGACGAGCCGACTACAGCCCTTGACGTTACCATTCAGGCACAGATCCTGGAGCTGATGGAGGACATCAGGGCAAAGAAGAATACAGGTATTCTGATGATCACACATGACCTTGGTGTTGTTGCTGAAATGTGTTCCAGAGTTGTTGTTATGTATGCCGGCCGAATTGTAGAAGAAGCGCCTGTGCAGGAACTTTTTGCAGATCCGAAACATCCATATACACAGGGGCTGATCGGTTCTGTACCGAAACTTGGAAGTGGTGTGGAATCTCTTCCGTCCATTCCGGGAAGCGTACCGGATCTGTCCGTAATGCCGAAAGGATGTAAGTTTGCACCGAGATGTAAATATGCAATGGATATCTGTCATCAGCAGGAGCCGGAGCTTGCAGATATCAACGAAGCAGGCACCAGAAAATGCAGATGCCATCTGCTCAACAAAACCGGAAAGGAGGCGTAACCTGTGAGCGAGCCGTTATTATCAGTAAAGAATATGAAGAAAACATTCCAGGCAAACGGAGGAATGTTCAGCAAGAAGAAATTTGTCCATGCGGTAAATGATGTATCTTTTGATATTTATCCGGGTGAAACTTTTTCGCTGGTAGGCGAGTCCGGCTGTGGTAAATCTACGACAGGTAAGCTGATCGATCATCTGATCACACCTGACTCCGGCGAAATCTGGTTTGAGGGAAAAGAAATCTCCAAACTTTCAGAGAAAGAAATGCGCCCGTTACGTTCAGATATCCAGATGGTTTTCCAGGATCCATACGGTTCCCTGAATCCGAGAATGAAAGTTCAGGATCTCATTGGTGAGCCACTTCTGATTCACACAAATATGAGTGCAGGAGAGCGCCTTAAGAAAGTGCACGAACTTCTCGGCACTGTAGGATTAAGCCCGTCTCATGGAGAGCGTTACCCGCATGAATTTTCCGGTGGTCAGCGTCAGCGTATCGGAATTGCCAGAGCACTGACTGTACAGCCAAAGCTTATCATCGCAGATGAGCCGGTATCTGCCCTTGATGTTTCTATTCAGGCGCAGGTATTAAATCTTCTGCAGCAGTTACAGAAAGACTTTAATCTTACCTATCTGTTCATTTCCCATGACCTGAGCGTTGTTGAAATGATTTCAGACAGAATCGGTGTCATGTATCTTGGCACGATCGTAGAGACAGCACCGAAGAAAGAACTTTATGCAAACCCGAGACATCCATATACAAGAGCACTTCTCTCCGCAGTTCCGATCCCGGATCCGGAAGTGAAGAAAGAGCGTATTACTCTGAAAGGTGATCTTCCAAGTCCGAGTAATCCGCCAAGTGGATGCCTGTTCCATACACGCTGCCCACATTGTACAGAAAAATGTAAGACACAGGTGCCGACACCTGTTGAAATTGCACCGGGTCATATTGTAAAATGTCATTATCCGGAACTTACAGAATAGGAATTCCGAAATAACAATATTACACCTGAAGATGAAAAGTGAAGAAAACAGGATTCACTGAGAGATACAGGTCATCATGAATGGATGAGGAAAGAGGGGCTATGTTTACTGAGGAAAGACAAAGCGCAATAGAGAAATGCCTTCGTGAAAACGGAAAAGTCAAGGTTAAGGAATTGAGTGAAATCTTTCAGGTCACAGAAGACTGTATCCGAAAAGATCTTAAGATTCTTGAAAACGCCGGTAAGTTAAAGAGAACCTACGGCGGTGCAATCCTTTCACAGGATTATCCGCTGAAAAGAGACGTAGTAGACAGACGCCAGTTTAACCTTGACAAAAAGAGAACAATTGCAGCCAAAGCATTTAAACTGATTAAGGATAACGAAACGATTTTCCTTGATATTTCTACCACAAATATCGAACTGGCAAAGCTTCTTGCCACGTCAAATATGCGTGTGGTAGTGGTGAGCAATATGATAGATATCCTGCAGATCCTTGCCACAAATCCGTCTATTACTGCAATCGGTACAGGGGGAACAATGTACCAGACAGTAAACGGATTTATGGGAGCTGCAACGATAGAAGTGATTAAGCAGTATAGCTTTGACCGTGCATTTATAGGAAGCTGCGGTGTGGATATGACTGATTGTGCAATTACTACATTGGGGGTAGAGGACGGATTGACAAAGAAAGCAGCCGTGTACAGCAGCAGACATAAATATGTTGTTATGGAAAGGGATAAATTCTATTTCAACGATTCCTATAAATATGCATACTTTGACGATATCAGCGGAATTGTTACGGATGAATTTCCAGATGATACGATCGTGAGTACACTGGAGAGAGCAGGGGTGAAATTGTTCTGATACAGGTAAGTCTTCGGGGACTTATCTGATCTGGTTAAATCAGTCAGCAGAATGGATGATCTGTCTGGCTTAAATGAAAAAGATGGAGGCAAGTACGTGAAAGAATATATTTTGGAAGCCTGTGTAGATTCTGTAGAATCTGCTATGGCAGCGGTTGAGGGAGGCGCAGACAGGCTGGAACTCTGCGGCAACCTGATCATCGGCGGAACCACTCCGGGACCGTGGCTTTTTGATGAGATAAGAAAGCGTTCGGATATCAGGATTCATGCCCTGATCCGTCCGCGTTTTGGAGATTTCTGCTATACAGATGCAGAATTTTCCATGATAAAGCATGCAGTAGAAGATTTCAGGAAAATGGGTGCTGAAGGTGTTGTATTTGGGGTGCTGAAACCGGATGGCACATTAAACATGGAACAGATGAAAGAACTGATGGAGGCGGCAGGGGATATGTCGGTGACCCTTCACAGAGCTTTTGATGTATGCGTGGATCCAATAGAAACAATGGAACAGGCAATCTCACTGGGAATCAATACGATCCTTACTTCAGGCCAGCGCAATGTATGTCTGCAGGGGGCAGATCTTTTGCGGGAACTTGAGGAAAAGAGTCGTGGACGTATCACAATCCAGGCAGGAAGCGGTGTCGGCGCATCGGTGATCCGACAGCTTTATCCTCTGACAGGAATAAAAGCATATCACATGACTGGTAAGAGAGTAATCGACAGTGAGATGCAGTTCAGAAAAGACGGAGTGAATATGGGACTCCCTATGCTTAGTGAATATGAGATATGGCGTACGGATGTAGATAATATCCGCGCTGCAAAGAAAGTTCTGGAGGAATTATAATGGCAGAACCGAAGATTTTTTTGAAAGAGAACAGGGATCGAATTGAAAAGAGCTACCTGGAGCAGGCGAAGAGCCTGCCCCGGGTTTTTGCGGCTATAGATGAAAAAATGCAGGAATGTACAGAGGAAGTGGCGCTTGCATGTAAATATTTATACGCATTTATGCCATACAGCGATATAGGAAATTATCCATTTGAAGTATTCCTGGATTATGCTGAAAACGGTGTGCAGCTTTGGAAAGAGAATCCGCAGGTGACGGCTCTCCCGGAAGAGATTTTCCTGAATTATGTGCTGTTCCACAGAGTAAATGAAGAAGAAATTGCTCCTTGCAGAACTTTCTTCCGCACAGAGATTGGAACCAGAACGCAGGGAATGAATTTTAAAGAGGCAGCCCTGGAAGTGAACTACTGGTGCGCCGAAGAAGCAACCTATCACTGTACAGATGACCGTACTTTATCTGCGGTTTCCGTATATCGGAGAGGTAATGGAAGATGTGGTGAGGAGTCTGTATTTACAGTGAATGCCCTGCGAAGTGTGGGCGTTCCGGCGCGCCAGGTGTATGCGCCGAAATGGTCTCATTGTGATGACAATCATGCATGGGTAGAAATCTGGTGTGACGGTGAATGGTATTTCCTTGGAGCATGTGAGCCGGAAGAAATCCTGAATAAAGGATGGTTTACGAATGCTTCTTCCAGAGCGATGATGATTCACTCCCGTGTATTTGACACAAAAATTCCGAACGGAGAAGTGATCGGCAAAGACGGCATGGTTACTATGCTGAATGAATTGAAGAGATATGCTGTTACAAAGGAGATTACAGTATCCGTAAAGGATGAACAGGGAGCTCCGGCTGAGGGCGCAGAGGTTTCTTTTGAAGTACTGAATTACTCTGAATATGCACCAATCGCAGAGAAGAAAACAGACAGTAAGGGAACTGCCAGACTGACAACAGGACTTGGAAGTCTGCATATTTCCGCAAGAATGTGTTCTGACGGCGAGTGGTTCTATGCGGAAACAGTTATGAATACTGAGAAAGAAGATAACTGTGAACTTTGTCCGGTACCGCAGGATAAAAGAAATGACGGCGAATCAGAAAAGTGGACAGCAGCAGATATATTTGCTCCTCATGATGCACCTGTAAACACAGACATGCCGACTCCGGAACAGAAGGCGAAGGGAAATAAGCGTCTGGCAGCAGCCAATGCACACAGAGAGCAGAAAGTAAGAAACTGGTCAAATCCGGAATGTGAACGTTTCCTGGCAAAAAAAGGTAAACAGGATAGAAGAAGCCATTGCTGCTTCATACAGAGAAGATCTCCTGAGGGTTCTCACAGAGAAAGACAGAACTGACTGTATCAGTGACGTTCTGGAGGAACACCTGGAGCTGGCAATTCCATATCATGGTATGATGAAAAAGGATACCTTTGTATCTTATGTGTTAAATCCAAGAGTAGATGATGAAGTTCTTCAGAAATACAGAAGAGAGATTAAGAAGCATTTTTCCAGAGATGAGAAACAGGAGCTGAGAGATGATCCTTCCAGAATCTGGAATCTGATCGAGAAGGCAATTGTTTCCAGACCGGAGAAAGAGCGTTCCAGTGTGATCACAACACCGGCAGGATGCATAAGGACCTGTACAGGAAGCTTCCTGTCAAAGAAAATCCTGTTTGTTGCAATAGCGAGAACCTTTGGAGTAGCGGCAAGACTGAATCCACATGATCGTTCTATGGAATATATGGAAAACGGAAGATTCGTTCCTGTGCTTGCAAGAACAGAGAAGAACTGTACTCTGATCCTGAAAGCAGGAGAGACTGTACAGTGGAAATATTTCCAGAACTGGAGTATTGCAAAACTGGAGAATGGAAGATATACATCACTGAAACTTGGAGCAGAGAATTTCGAAGATCAGATCCTGAATCTGCCGTTGGAATCCGGAAACTACAGGATCCTTACTTCAAACAGACTTCCAAATGGAAATATGTTTGCAAATGAATATCATTTTGAAATTCAGCCCGGAGAGACAAAGGAGATCGAGCTGGTACTCAGGGAAGCAGATCTGGAGGATATGCTGGAGAATATTTCCATGCCGGAATTTATGCTGAAAACTGAGGATGGTACAGAGGTGAAAGCATCTGACCTTACAGCAGACGGAAAACATATCCTGATGTTTCTGGAAGAAGAAAAAGAGCCTACTGAGCATATCTTAAATGAAATGATGGAGCAGGAAGGGGCTTTCGCAGGATATGCAGAGCAGATTATTTTTGTAGTGAGAAGTAAAGAAGCACTGGAGACACCGACGCTGTCCAAAGCACTTGCAAAGTTCAAAAAATATTCAGATTTATTATGATGATTTCTCAGAGATTATCAATACTCTGGGAAGACGCATGTATGTAGATCCGGACAAACTTCCGCTGATCATTGTGACGAACGGAAGTCTGAATGGGATTTATGCGACCAGCGGTTACAATGTAGGAACCGGGGATATGCTGCTTAGATTAATGTAACAGAGCGATAAATAAGATGCCCGGAGATGACACCTGTGAGCATCTTCTGGTATTGCCGGATTACATTATTGTATAGATGTAAAGGATTGGATATTGAATTTGCATTTACATAAAGGAGATAAAAAAATCATGTATCAGTTTAACAGAAAAGAATATGAAGAACGTATGAAATGGTATCAGGATGCCCGTTTCGGAATGTTTATCCACTGGGGATTATATTCTATTCCTGCAAGAGGAGAATGGGTACGCAGTACAGAGGAGATGCCTGAGGAAGAATACCTTCCGTTTATGAAAGAATTTGATGCCAGAGACTATAACCCGAAACAGTGGGCAAAAGAGGCAAAGGCAGCAGGTATGAAATATGTGGTTCTGACTGCGAAACACCATGATGGTTTCTGTTTATTTGACAGTAAATACACAGATTATAAAGTTACCAATACACCTGCAGGAAGAGATCTGATCAAAGAATATGTGGAAGCCCTTCGCGAAGAAGGTCTGAAAGTCGGTCTGTATTTCACCTTACTTGACTGGCATCATCCGGACTATCCTCATTACGGAGACCGCATCCATCCTATGAGAAACCATCCGGAATGCAGTAATGAAAACAGAGATTTTTCTCGTTATATAGAGTATATGTACAATCAGGTGGAAGAGGTCTGCACAAATTATGGAAAAATCGATATTATGTGGTTTGACTTTTCCTATGACGATATGCGAGGCGAGAAATGGGGAGCAACCAGACTGATAGATATGGTTCGCAGATTACAGCCGGGAATCATCATTGATAACCGTCTGGAAGTCAGCGGTGAGGGAAGAGGTTCTCTGTATGACTGCAATCCGACACCATATCATGGCGATTTCGTAAGCCCGGAACAGATCATCCCGCCGGAAGGAATCTGCGACAAAGAAGGGAATCCGATGGTATGGGAAGCATGCTTCACCATGAACAATAACTGGGGCTACTGCGCAAATGACCACTATTACAAACCTGCTTCCATGCTGATCAAGAAGCTGGTAGAGTGCGTTTCCAAAGGTGGAAATATGATTCTGAATGTAGGACCTGATGCGAAAGGTAAATTCCCGAAAGAGTCCTCTGCGATTCTGGCGGAAATCGGACGCTGGATGGATAAGAACCATGACAGTATCTATGGATGTGCTCCGGCAACAGATATCCCGAAACCGGATTACGGACGTATCACCAGAAATGGAAACAAGTATTATGTCCATATTTATGAGAATACATTAGGACCACTGCCGCTGATCGGATTTGACAAGAATAAGATTGTGAAAGTACGTGCCCTGGATGACGGACATGAAGTGCCGATTTCTACTTTATGGGTGCACAGCGATTATCCGGATATCGCATTTGTTGACCTTGGTCCGGATCCTGTACTGCCGGATCCTGTAGACTATGTGCTGGAAGTGGAGATGGCTGAATAAAGATATAGAATACAAAAAAGA